>Ga0307420_1000346_pt1 | contig 22046 bp, 13 predicted proteins | sample SalMarWE160240MG_2_FD_202167 | JGI IMG/M metagenome (GOLD analysis project Ga0307420, IMG submission 202167) | Salt marsh sediment microbial communities from the Plum Island Ecosystem LTER, Massachusetts, United States - WE1602-40 | ecosystem: Environmental > Aquatic > Marine > Intertidal zone >... | reverse complement strand
TGTAAAAGTTGGCAAATACGCAACGTCAGAGAGCGGTGACACACTCGAAATGATCGAAAGACCTGGCGGGGGTTTATCCTTCGTTCTGGTTGACGGCCAACGCTCCGGCAAATCTGCAAAGCTAATCGCAAACGTTGTCGCTCGGAAGGCAATCAGCCTTCTAGCCGAAGGCGTGCGCGATGGCGCCGCTGCTCGCGCCGCCTCAGATTACCTGCGCACCTACCGCTCCGGGAAGGTTATGGCGACTCTGAATATCCTCTCCATCGATTTATCAAGCCAGACGATGGTGGTCACACGCAACAATCATGCGCCTGCAATTCTTATTGAGGACCAACAGATCCGGGTTCTCGATGAGCGTGTCGATCCGGTCGGGATCCGGCAGGGAATCCGTCCATCGATCACTGAAACTCCGCTCAAAGTCGGTCTTACAGCGATAATTTTCACCGATGGTTTGATGCACGCGGGTGCGCGCTCTGGTACCGCCTTCGACGTACTCGCGTTTGTACGAATGCTCTATGAAGAGGGTCCACCAAATCCGAAGGAATGGGCAGATCGTTTGCTCAAGCGCGCAGTCGAGCTTGATCAGGGACGTCCAGCGGATGATATTAGCGTTCTTATCGCCGCAGCGCTGCCCCGAGATGGTAATGGTGAAACTCGTCGGCTGCTGGCACGCATGCCGCTCTAAAGCGGTTTTTTCTGGGATTGTTCCCCCAAAAAAGAACGGTCATAAATCAGAATGATGATCGCGATTGTAGGTCCCTGCGGATCTGGGAAAACCGTCCTCGCCAATGGACTGCAGCGACACGACTACAATGCACGCCAGATCGCACAGGAGCACTCCTTCGTGCAGGATATGTGGCGAGTGCTGACAAAACCGGATATCTTAATCTACCTGGACGCGAGCTACGAAACGTGCACTTTGCGGAAGCAATTTAATTGGCGGCAGGATGAGTACGAACGGCAACTTCAACGACTGTCAAACGCTCGAGAACATTGCGACATCTATCTTCAGACAGATGATCTTTCGCCCGAGCAAGTCTTGAGAGAGATATTGGACCACCTTCAAGGGATATCAAGCTAAGGCTGCATAATCCGACACAAATCGCCCACCGATTCCAACGCAATTCGTCCACCGATTCCGACGGAAACCGTCCACCGATTCCAATACAAATCGTCCACTGATTCCGATTGAAATCGTCCACCTGGTGACCGGATCTTTCGGGCACTTTCAATCTCAAGCAGCAGCGCTGGATAATTGAACAACTTCAGGGCATCCTTGCCTCTGTATGCACAAGGAGGTCACGATGCCCAGGAAAAAGTTATCCATGCGAAAAATCCGCGAAGTTCTTCGTCTCAAGTGGGAAGGTAATCTCAGCCATCGAGCTATCGCCCGGAGCTGTGGCATTTCCCATAGCACAGTCACGGACTACATACGTCGGGTGCAAGATGCCGGTCTCTGCTGGCCACTACCAGAGACACTTGATGAAGACCAACTCTACTTGATGCTCTTCCCCAAATCAGCCCCGACCCTGGAACAGCCGACCCCACAGCCCGATTTGCAATATATCCATCGAGAACTGCGGCGCAAAGGTGTGACCCGGCGCTTGCTTTGGCTGGAGTATCGTGAATCCCATCCAGATGGATATGGCTACAGTCGATTCTGCGAACTCTACCGTCTTTGGGCGAAGAAGCTAGACCCTCCCATGCGGCTCACTCACAAGGCCGGAGAGATGATGTTTGTGGACTACGCCGGTCAGACGGTGCGCGTCGTCGATCCGGAAACCGGCGAGATCCAGGAGGCCCACATCTTCGTCGCCACCTTGGGGGCCAGCAGCTACACCTACACTGAGGCGCACTGGGCCGAAGATCTTCCTAACTGGATCGCTGGCCATGTGGCCGCTTTCGGCTATTTCGGTGGGGTACCTGAGATTGTTACCCCGGATAACCCGAAGGTGGGCGTGAAACATCCTTCTCGCTATGAACCTGATCTTAATCCGACCTACCTGGATATGGCCGAGCACTATGGCACCGTGGTGCTGCCAGCGCGCATCCGCAGACCCAAGGACAAGGCCAAGGTGGAAGTGGGCGTGCTGGTGGTGGAGCGCTGGATCCTGGCCCGCCTGCGAAACCGCACCTTCTTTGGACTGGGCGAGCTCAACCAGGCGATCCGCAAGCTGCTGGAAGATCTCAACCATCGAACGATGGAGCATCTGGGGAAATCCCGCTATGAATTCTTCGAAGAACTCGATCGGCCGGCGCTCAAGCCGCTGACCGCTGAACCCTACGAATTTGCGGTCTGGAAAAAGGCCAAGGTACACATCGACTACCACGTCGAGTTCGAAAAGCATTATTACAGCGTCCCGCATGAGCTTATCAAGGAGAAGGTCTGGATACGGGCGACCAGGTATACCGTGGAGATCTTCCACAAGCACCGCCGAGTCACTTCTCACCTGCGATGCCGTGTCAAGGGCCGCCACAGCACCCATGCAGGGCACATGCCAGCTAACCACCGCCATTATGCCGAGTGGTCTCCCGAGCGTTTCTTGCGTTGGGCGGAGGAGATCGGGCCTCAGACCCAAGCGCTGATCGAGACCGCGCTTAGCACTCGCAGGCACCCCCAGCAAGCCTACCGCACCTGTCTGGGAATTCTGGGGCTGGCAAAACGCTATACCAAAGATCGTCTGGAAGCGGCCTCTGGTCGCGCGCTGGCTTCCGGGATCTGTTCCTACAAGGGCATCAAGAACATCCTGGACACGGGTCTGGACCAGGTACCTCTGGAAAAGCCTGTTTCCAAACGTCTTGGTCCCCATGCCAACATCCGTGGACCGTATTACTACCAATGAGGAGGAATGCTATGTTGAGGCAACCCCTATTAGAGAAACTAACTCGCCTGCGTCTGCCCGGTTTCCGGGAAGGATTGAAAGAACAGTCCGAGAATCCCCATTATGCTGAGCTCACATTCGAGGAACGGTTGGGGATGCTGGTCGATTTAGAGTGTACCCGCCGGGACAATAGCAGTCGGGAGCGCCATTCCAAAGCTGCCCGCTTCGCTCTGCCCGCCAGCATCGAAGATCTGGATCTCTCCCCTGTTCGAGGGCTCGAACGCAGCTTCGTGCTGGATCTCGCTCAGGGGGAGTGGATACGCCATCACTTGAACATCCTGGTGCTGGGATCCACCGGCGCAGGAAAGAGCTACCTGGCCTGCGCACTCGGCCAGGCCGCTTGCAGGCAAGGCCTCTCGGTACGCTACCACCGCACCTCCCGCCTGCTGCACGAGATCATGCTTTCACATGCCGACGGGTCCTTCCCAAAGATGCTGGCCAGTCTGGCCCGGGTCAAGCTGCTCATCCTGGACGACTGGTTGCGCGATCCGCTCACTGCATCTCAAGCCCGTGACCTGCTCGAGATCATCGATGATCGCTATGGCCGTTCCTCAACGCTGGTGGCCACTCAGGTGCCTGTGGAAGATTGGCACGCTCGCCTTCCGGATCCCACCCTTGGCGATGCCATTCTCGATCGTCTGATCCACAACGCCTATCGGTTAGAACTGCAAGGCGAATCCATGCGAAAAACTTACTCGCCGTTGCAAATGGGAAGCAATTGAGGTTATGATGTTTCAGACAGCGCCGCTGAGCTTATTCCAGATGGACGATTTCACCTGGAACACGTGGATGCAATCAAATGGAACAAGTGGACGGTTTGATCTGGAACTCGTGGACGATTTCATCGGAATACGCACTAAGGCTGCTCTTTTTTATCCACCATAGCAAACTTTGACCTAAGTAATATCATTCTGAGAAGAAAAGCGACGAAGAATCTCGTTCCTGGCAAGAGAAGCAACCTTATATTCGAAGTACGGAACTTCGCTTGAATATATTTTAAATACGCGCCGAATGAACTTGCAGTGACAGGCTGAGAATTAGCAAGCATAAAAGAGGGTTATCTAAAAAAACTTTCTAGACAACCCTCTCGTAACTAACGTGATACAGATGCCATATTGCCTTGCATGCACTAGCCTAGGATGCCTTAGAACGCGCCCAGGCGGCCCTGGGAGCGCTTTTATCCCCATAGAGCATGCGTACACACCATTAGATTTAAATAAAACTGGCTGAGTATTCAACCTCAGCCAGTTTTTATAGGTAGTCGCTATAGAGAATGCACTTAGGATAAACGACCGGCGAAGCGTATGCGTCGGTATAAGGTGTATATAAACGGACCAAGCATCATCGTCAGAGGAATGAGAAGTGTGAAGGTTGCCTCTGTACTGGACGGTGCACCAACCACCGGTGTGGGTGTGGGTGCCATTACCGGTATCGCGGTTGGAAGCGGACCACTTTCCTCTGTCGCCGCGGGCGCAGGTCCAGATGGCGTTTCCGTGGGCGCAGGTCCTAAAGGCGTTTTCGTGGGCGCAGGTCCAGACGGCGTTTCCGTGGGCGCAGGTCTAGACGGTGTATCTGTTGGCATAGATCCAAGCGGTGTTTCCGTCGGCATAGATCCAGACGGTGTTTCTGTTGGCATAGATCCAGACGGCGTTTCTGTAGGCGCAGGTCCAGACGGCGTTTCCGTTGGCGCAGGTCCTGACGGCGTTTCCGTTGGCATAGACCCAGACGGCGTTTCTGTTGGCGCAGGTTCTGACGGCGTTTCCGTAGGTGCAGACCCAGACGGTGTTTCCGTTGGCGCAATAGGTGTTCCCACAGTTTCTGTAGAAGGCGCTGCCGTCGCAGTACTCGTAGGTACTGCCCCAACCTGAACGGTGGCTGAGGGTGTGACCAACCCACCCCCAGGATCCCCGCTCGTTGGTGGGAGTGCGGATGCAGTTGGAGTTGGCGTGTCCTGCAGGGGAATTGAAAGTACGTTGTTTAGACCCATGAGGGAAGGCGCTTGTAGTGTTGGGGTCATCGTCTGCATTGATACAGGTGCACTCGACAAGCCCAGCATCAAGGGAGCCATAATTGGTGTCTCAGTGGGCGTGGGCGTATCCACGCTCATGCTCATCATCGATCCCCCGGCCATGCCCAGCATCACAACAGGTGGTGTAGCTGTGGGTGTGACCAACCCACCTCCAGGATCCCCGCTCGTTGGTGGAAGCGCGGCTGCAGTTGGAGTTGGCGTGTCCTGCAGGGGAATTGAAAGTACGTTGTTTAAACCCATGAGGGAAGGCGCTGGTGGTGTTGGGGTCATCGTCTGCATTGATACAGGTGCACTCGACAAGCCCAGCATCAAGGGAGCCATAATTGGTGTCTCAGTGGGCGTGGGCGTATCCACGCTCATGCTCATCATCGATCCCCCGGCCATGCCCAGCATCATGACAGGTGGCGTAGCTGTCGGTGTGGGTGTGGCGGTCGGCGTGGGCGGATCCACACTCATGCTCATCATCAGTGGTGCCAACGGCGGACCGCCGCCGAAGGGCAGGGATAAAGTATCTGTGGAGCTGTAGGCGAGCGTGTTAGACGACGTCACATCGGCTGTGTTGTAGTTCTCGCCATCGATACAGCCAGGCGGCAGCGGATTAGGTACGTTCACACTTCCAAATTCAATCGCTGCGCCACCATCTGAAATAGTTCCACTCCCTGCCGGTCCAGATGGGTTGCTTCCCCAGGTGAAACAGGCGCCAAGTGTGTCTGAGATGCTCACATTGAAGGCTGTTCCCGGTCCGAGATTAAAGATGGTGATCGAGAATCCAACGGAATCTCCTGGAAGCGCCGAACCGGTGCTGAAGTCTTTAGAAACCTGGAGCACGGGACGCGTGATATTGATCGTTACGTTCGCTCTCGACCCTGCGTCTGAGGCTCCATAGATGTCGCTCACCTGGTACGTGCAGGTATACGACGTTGTGGCTGACACCGGTGCGATGAACTCAAGGACGCCGCCCCCGAGATGCGTGCAGGTCCCGGCCGTGATCGTCAGGCTTGCCCAATCGATCTCGCCCGCCCCATCCGGGTCAGAGACGAATGGGGTGAGGTCGATGTTGATCGTCTCCCCTTGATCAGCCCCGGCGCTCGTCGGGCCGGCGTTCGGCGGGTCATTGATATTGTTGACCGTGACGGTGACTTCACCGGGTGCAGAAGTTACCCCAGTCGTATCGTCGATTGTGTAGTAGATGAAGGCATCTCCGAAGAAATCAACTGCCGGAGTGAAGGCGATCGTTCCGTCAGGATTCGGGGTGCAGGTCGCACCCGCAGGGCAGAACGAGATCGCGACGGTGGTGATGCCCACAGATGTTTCCTCGTCTGTGTCATTCCCGGCCACATCTATGGCTGGAATAGTAGTCTTCTCCTCATCCGTCGAGCCGCTGTCCGGATTCGCGATTGGCGGGTCATTCACCGCATTGACAGATATCGTTACGGTCGCTGGAAGAGATGTTTCGGGCGGTACATAAGGTCCAGTATCCCCGTCTGTAATCGTGTATTGGAAAGTAACAACTCCGGCGCACTGCTCCGTCGGCGCGGTGTAATCAATGCTGATCCCACTTGCGGGGCCCGGGCTCCCATTTACATTAAGTGAGCCATCTGAAGGAGCACAAGCTGGGAAGCTCAAATTGCTTGTCGAAATTGTAAGGGGCTCATCCCCTAGACCGCTGTCGTTTGCGAGGATATCAACGTTGACCGTCTGACCTTCATCAACCGTGATTGAACCGGCGGAAGGGTCATCGTTTGCAGTGGGCGCGGAGTCCGTATCCAACACGGTTACATAGACCGTTGCACTCGCGGTGCCTCCATCCCCATCAATCATGGTATAGCTGAAGGAATCTGGAGATCCAGGTGGCGAGACATATCCCGGATCAGGATTGTAGAAAACGCTACTATTTGTGCTTGTATTAATTGCAGCAGTACCATTGGGTGGATCAGTTACACTGGTTACCAGCCAGCTGATTGGTAGTGAATCCGGATCGCTATCCGGCAATAATGGATTTGCATTGAACACGAATATCTCGATAGTGGTATCCTGCGGAGCGGTGGCATCATCATCAACCGCCATCGGCCAGCCGTTTACGGTGATGTCGACGTCCGCGCTTGCTGTGCCTCCATTCCCATCATCAATGGTATATGTAATTGTCTCTTGCCCCCATACCCCAGAACCAGGAGTGTAAAGCAAGGTGTCGTCGCTTGGATCTCCAGGCGTTCCGTTATCATCAATACTTGTCGTAGAGAGTATCGTGCCCAGCACTGGGGGATTTTGATCATCAACGCTGACGATTGTTATCGGATCCGGAGGCAGGTCGGGATCTGAGTCGTTGGCAAGCACATCGATCACGTTATCGACCGAATCCTGCTGGATAAATACGGTATCGTCCACGGCAACAGGTACGCTGTTGATCGAATTGATTGTGATGTCAACCCTTGCAAGGTTCGAGGGTGCTGCTGGGGTAAATAAGTCGGAAACTCGATATGTAAAAAAGTCCGTTCCATGGTAACCGGGATCTGGCCGGTATCTGATTTCACCAGTGGCCGCATTAATTGGAACAGGCGGAATAATTACGCCATTAGATGGATTATCAACAAAAGTAACTGTTGCTGGATCTAACCCCTGATCTGAGTCCGTATCCTTTCCCGGGCTTCCTAAGGGGAGTAATAGTTTAAGTACATCGATATCTACTTGTTCATCTTCGTCGATTATTACAGTGTCATCTTCTGCATTGGGTGGATCATTGACGTATATCGTAATAAATGAATCTGACGATTCTGGAAAGAGCACCGGGTAGGAATCGGTAATCCGATAATTGCAAACAACCGATCCGGCAAAACCCGGTCCTGGATCAAAACGGACTTGCTGCCCCACTGCGGTACAGGATCCGTCTAATGGATCAGGGAATGGAGGAATTACGCTTACCGTAATAGGTATATCCCCAATACCCTGATCTGGTCCCCAACCATTATCGTTCAGCACAGAGATGAAGATACTATTCCCGGTTGTTGTGAACGAATCATCCCGCACAGCGATTGGCGTATCGTTCTGCGGGATGACATTGATGTTTACTGTTGCTGGATCCGAACGATTTTGAGATGGATCAAAATACGTATCCGCAACGGTATATTGGAAGCTTGCCGGCCCATAGGTGTTGTTGTAGTCGTCATCCGGCCACCAGGTGATCTCACCTGTCCCTAGGTCGATGTCGGTGATCCGTCCGTTGGCAATGTACATAGGGAAGTCTGTGAAGGGGTCGATCGGGCAGGAACGTCCAACGATGCAAACAGATCCATTATCAATGGGGTCATCCCCAGGCAGATCATTTCCGAGAATGTCTATGACTAGCGGGAGGACGGGATCCTCGCTGATGCTATCCGCATCATTCTGCGCAGTTGGCGGATCATGGACGGAGGTCACAGTCACGTCGACATTGACAAAGTCCGCTGGTTGACATGGGTTATTTGGCTGATCGTCATTATCGCGTACACAGTACATGAAGCTATCAGGCACCCCTGGAGGAGAGTAATAGTTGCGATCGGGGGTATACAGGATCCGGATCACGGGTGGAATGACAGTGTTGTCGATTTCTCGAAAGGCTGCAGTACCGTTAGGAGGATCTGTCGTCTCTAATGTGATGGGGATGTCGAACCAGCCCGTGTCATTGAATAGGACATCCAATTGGGTTGGGGTATCTTCCACGACTGTGAAGGTATCCGGATTGGCTGCGGGAATGTCCGCTGGATCGGGTTGCACGGTGATCGTAACCGTCGCAGGCTCCGTCAGCGATCCATCATATGCCCAATAGGTGAAGGTGTCCTGCCCGAAGAAGTTGGCCCGAGGCGCGTAGACGAAGGTCCCATCCGCCCGGATTTGGACGGATCCCCCTGCCGTTGTTGCCCTGTTTAACGGGAATAACGGCGGTAAGACACTGACCGCGTCAACCACGGGTGTCTCAGGGTTGCAGTCGATCTCAGGCGGCGTGCAGTCGATGTCCCAATCGTTCGTTAAGACAGACGGGTTTGGCGGCGGCGGTCCAGGCAGCGTGCTTGTATCGAGCACCTGATCCTCGACCACCGTATACCCGGTATCATCCACGCCGGTTGGTCGGTCATTGGTTGCAATCACGCTGACCATCACCGTGGCCGAATCGCAGTCGTCATCCAGCGTGCTAGGCAGCCCATCCGTACCCTGATCACAAACTTGATAATCGAAGCTATCTATACCAAACCAGTTGGCATCATTGGGTGTGTACGTGAAATTCGCAGCTGGCGGCCATGAGAAATCTGTTTGGCTTAATGGGGAAACGACACCATCCGAAGGGCTGCTTGTAATAGTAATAGTAATCGGATAGTCGAAATTTACATCTGGGCCATTACCGTTATCACCTAACACTTGGATCGTAATAGGATTCGGATTTATGAAACCTTCATTTACGGAGACGCTATCATCTCTCGCGTCCGGCACATCGTTGAGAGAATTAATAGTGATCGAGACCGTTGCTGTGTCACAATCCAAAGTCGCATCACACAATTGGTAGTCAAAACTATCTGGTCCAAAATAATCTGCCCGTGGTGAATATCTGACGTATACCGCGCCTGGCAGTCCGGGGCTTCCATTAACCAATGTGGTTCCGAATGTTGGCCCCGAAATGACAGAAACCGAAAAATTAGGTTCAAGTAAATTCGTGTCCGGCCCATTGCCATTATTGTTCATGACATAGATATTGATGGGTGCATCTTCATTCGTCGTGACAATATCGTCCACAGCTACTGGGATCACAGGCATTGGCGTAGGTGTGTAAGCATAAATCCTACGGATGTAGGTCGAGGTATCGAAGTTGCCTCCGCTTGTTTCAGCTTCATTTGTAATGATATCCCCAGGAGAGAGCCCACTCACCGTTGCACGGAAGGATGCTAAAACATACTTGTACTGTGGGATGTTCCAGGGAGGCAAGAAACTCCAAGTTAAGGTATTCCCCGTCAACGTGCAGGGAACAGCTGGGACGCCTTTGGGTAATAAGCTACAACTGCCAGGTTGGAAGGTCATCTCCGGTGGCATTCTATCGATGATTTCTGTCAACGATGCCCCGGTCGGATTGCCGTAGTTAACGACGATGATGTTGACCGTTACGAGATCTCCTACAGGATCAACATTGGGTGGATTGACCACCTTCAACGGCCACACCAACGGCGTCGGCGTCGGTGTGTTGGTTGGCGTATAAACCGGTGTAAAGGTGAATGTTGGAGGCGGTGTACCCGTGACTGTCGGGGTGTTCGTAGGTGTGGGAGTACTTGTCGGTGTAAGCGTCGGTGTAGCGCTGGGACCAGGCGTCGGTGTTGGTGTTGGTGGATTCGGCGTGCAATCCCCCAGCAGGAAGCAGGAATCCGATGGGTTCGAAGCGAGAAATATCCCACCGCCATTATCACCCGCGGCTTCGGCAATGATGAGTGGACTGATGCCGCCGAAGGCGGCCGGCGTCCATATTCCATAATCTACCGTCAGCCCTGAACGCACCTCTACATCTTCAAAGCCACCGGAGCCGAACCATATAGCGGTCTGCCCGCATCCGAAGAGCACAAAGAAGATCAATAACGCCCACAGCAGCCAGAAAAGAAGCTGCCGGCGATCGCCTTCATCCTCTCTATCATCTCCCATCAGCGTTCTGCGATCGATTTCGTCGATCATCGTTCCTTCCCGAGCGGCGAATCGCCATTCGTCGCACCTTCGCCCTTCAGTTCTTCTTCAACCGAGACCTCTGCGGGTTCTGCCGCCTTGCTCTCATCCCCAGTATCCTCGGTTCCCGAGCTGTTTGGAATAGTCAATTCGCTCCATTGCGGCACAAATCCACTGATATGGACCCCTGGTCCGCCGACTTTTATCTTGAGATCTCTGAAAAGATCCCGCAACGCCTTGATTTGAGTTGAGACTTCCTTCTCCATCGACTGGCCCATAAGCCATTCCAGCCTATCCTCAATTTCCTTCCATGGGAGGTCGAGTGTGGGTGGCACTTCTTTCTCCCCCATTGCTCTTATAACCACAACTTTTCGCTCCGAGGTCGTGGTCTTTGGCAAAGGTCGCATAATGAGTTCGAGGGAAGTGCCATCCAGATCTATTTCCCACTCGGAAGAAGCCCATTCCTCCTGCAATGATTCAAGGTATGTATAGATAGGGTGATCTGGGTCGGAACGGTCCTTCGCCAACCATATATCAGCGGTTGGGTTGCTTATCACTACCCGCCCGCCTGGCTCCACGACCAGCACGCCATCGGGCAGGTTTGCGAGCAGATCCTGTAATTCCCGCCGCCTTCGCTGCAGTTGTTGAACTCTATCGGTAACCTCCTCTTCCAGCATATCTCCCCGCCGTTGTTGGATCTTCGCCAGACGCTCATTATCCAGAAGCGCCTGTCTGAATTGCAGTGCGCGGGCGACGACATTATCAAAGACGCTGAAATGATCGAATGGCTTCACAAGGTATGCAAAAGCGCCGTTGTTCAGAGCCTCCACCGCGTTTTCAAGCGTCGCCCCGGCGGTGACAATAATCACCTGGGTTTGCGGATCGCCTTCCTTCGCCTGCTGCAGCAACTCAAGTCCAGTGACCCCTGGCATATAGATGTCGCTTACGACCAGGTCAAAGCTTAAATGCTCAAGTTTCTCAAGCGCCTCACGCCCATCTGTCGCCTGATGGATCTCAAGACCCTGCTTACCGAGTCTGCGGACCATCAACTGCAGCATCGCCTTATCATCGTCAGCGACCAAAACAACTGGGTTAGCCATTCTTCACATCGTTCCTTCTATGCTGCCTATATCTAACCTCTACGGGCTCTTTGCCCATGCTTCATCATTTCGTCAGGCCAACTCGCTTTCACCCTCCGCAATGGGCAAGGAGATCGCGATTGTACTTCCCAATGCCCCTTGCCCTCTAACCCAGACCTGACCTCCCATTCTATTAACTATGGCTTTGGCCATCTCCAAACCAAAACCCTCAAGCTCATACAGGTATTCCGCCCCCTCTTCTTCCATGTTGCTAGAATTCCGCTTATGCAATCCTTCATCCGTTACTTCAATCCAGATAAGGTCTTGATGTCTCCTGCCTGAAACTCTTACAGACCCACCGCGCGAACTCCGGGCGGCTGCGCGGTTGATGAGACCCTGCAATAACCGCTCCAAGACATTTTTCTCCACACGGATTTTAGGAAGATCGTTCTCGATCTCGAGCGCCAAGAATAAATCCCGTTCTCTATTCAACTCGTCAAAACGCGCTTGGAGATCTTTATTCGCAACATCCGCAAGCGCCGCCTCACCCGTCTGGTATCCAATCCCCGCCTCCACACGGACCAAGGAGATTAATTCATCCATCCAGCTCTGTATCCTGCCTAGAAGTGTGGCGAGCTGGTAGACCGTAGCCGATCGGTCTTCAACTGAGATTTCAGACGCCTCTCCCAACTCGGCTAGACGTGACACGGCTTGCGCTAAGGGCAGACGTATTTTTCCAGCCGCTTCTGTTAACATCCGCATCTTCAACTCATCGAGGTTTTTTAAGTGCGTGGTGTCACGGCAAACCATAACCCAGCCCCGTCCGCCATCACCTCCCTCAGCGATCGAAGCAAGGCTCACGAGCTGCGTCGCATCATCTGGCCAGTTTAACTCGACAACCGTTGGTTCCGAATCACCCATCGTCTGCCAGCCATCCAGTAAATCTAATAACCCCTGTGGCAGGACGTCATGGGCAATCGAACCTATGAGATCTGATTTCCCAAACAAGTGCGCTGCGGATGGATTGGCAACGGAGATCGTTCCAGTTTGATCGACGGAGATAATGGCATCACCAGTATGAGTCATCAACGCTTGCAGGCGGGAGGCCTCCGCTGTCAATTGATCGTTCAGGCGATCACGGTCGAATCGCAGATCCCGATGTTGAGCAGCACGGCCAACCGCTAACGATAATTCTCCAATCGTCTCTAGAGGTTTAAGGAGGTAATCGAAGGCGCCATCTTCGCGCATCGCCGAGATTGCATTTCCCACCTGTCCCGAAGCGGTGATCACAATAACCTCAAGCCAGGGATCTAATTTTTTCGCCTGGCGCAGCAGATCGAGGCCGGACACTTTTGGCATCATCAGGTCGGTTACGAGGACATCGAAGGAACTATCCTGCAAAAGCGCAAGAGCCTGTTTCCCATCTTCAGCTTTTTCGACTTCGAAGCCTTTTCGCTCCAGATGACCAGCCATCAGGGAGCGATAAGCTTCCTCGTCATCAACGACTAGAATTCGCGACATTCTTCTCAACTTCCACGGGCGGTTCCTCTAATTTATCAGCCCGTACCGGCAGGGAAATGATAAAGGTTGTTCCGATACCCACTTCGCTCTCTACTTCGATAAGTCCCCTGTGGCGTGAAATAATTCCGTAGCTCACGGAGAGACCCAATCCCGTACCCTCTCCCTCCGGTTTCGTAGTAAAGAAGGGATCGAATATTCTACCGATGTTCTCTTCTGGAATCCCCTCCCCGCTATCCCGCATTGTGATGACGAGCTTATCATCCGTTTCTTTCAACGATACGTCGAGTGTGCCCCCTTCAGGCATCGCCTGAACAGCATTCGTCACGAGGTTAATAAGTACTTGTTCGATTTGCTGAGCGTCATACATCGCCATGACCGCGGTCAGAGGCAGGTCTGGCACGAGTGTGACATTTCCTTTACGGATGAGATATTCGGTCAGGCGGAATACTGATTCCAGCGTAGAGCGCATATCTCGAGTCTGCGTTTCGGGTGTAGATTGCCTGGCGAATTTGAGCAAGTCGGTGACAATGGTATTCGCTTTCGATGCGCTGTCACGTATGGTTTCTAGACCATCTACAGTAAACTCATCCCCACCGCTTTCTTCGGCTAACTCCTCGGCAATGCCTTTGATGACTGCCAGCGGGTTCTTGACATCATGGACGATGCCCGCTGTCAACTGCCCGACGGAAGCGAGCTTCTCGGATTGAACCAACTGCGCCTGTGTCGCCTGCAGGCGAGTGTTCATCTCCTCTAACTCCGTAGCCCTTTTAACAGCTTCTTTATAAAGGCGTGCAGCCTCCTCGGTGCGTTCCCGTAGGCGTAGCGTCATGATGTCGAAGGCGTTTGCCAACTCACCGATCTCATCTGTCCGCTCAAAACCACTGCTGCGGTCCAGGTCCCCCCCCGCGACCGCTTGCGACATTGAGCGCAATTGGAGAATCGGCCGAGCGATATGCTGCGCGAGCAAATAACCGAGCAGGATCACCGCTCCCGTACCAAGGGTGAAGACGGCGCTGAAGGTATTGCGGTTGGTTGTTAGTGTGGTGGCGATGTACTCGCTGGATGAGACTACTCCAATAAAACCAGCTTCGGCATCGCGGATTATCAGAGGTGTGTAGAGGATCTCATACTCGCGCCCGTATAGCTCTAACTCTCGATTGAACGATGTCAGACCAGCGCCTCTGAACGACTCCCCCTCGATCTCGAGGGTTTCATAACCACCCTCCGGCTCAACGAGCGTAGTCGAGATCAGCGAACCCTCCGGGTTCAGGATAAGAATATCCGCGAGCGCCTGCAGTTTTAGGTCATCCAGGAGAGTAACGATTTTAGTTCCAATTAACAGGACACCAACGAGTTCCTCGTCTGCATCCCTGACCGGCGCACTGGTGATGATGAACAGCCCCATCTGAGTATCCAGGATGCCCGCAAACTTATCCCCAACTTCATCAATCTGACCGGACAGGATGCTTTGAACCGGTTCGAAGGAGAAATAATCATCCCCGATGAAAAATTCTGTGGCGCCAGAATCTGGATCATAGGTTAAGGTAATGATCCCTTTACCCCGCGTATCCAAGGCGGCGATCATATCAATGCTGTTATTGATCGCAATCCCTTCAAATGTGGCTTGGACGCCCTCGCTATCCCGATTCTCAATTGCCGCAGATACACCTTCCATGAACGTGAGCAGGCGCAGGTTCTCCAAGTGTTTCTTCTCTTGGCGAACAACACCATCAGCCGTCACCCGGCTGGCTTCCACTAATTGATTTCCGAAGCGCTCTTCAAAAGAGCCCGAAACAAGGCGAGTGATGACAAACACGCCGACCATCGCAACGAGGAGGGTCAGCAAAGCATAGGGAACGACGAGTTTGGTCCGCAGGCTCGAGAAGATGGGGACGCGAGCAATAACGTCCTTTAAAAACACATACATCCGCTTGAGGACGTCCTTTGGGGCTTTCTCGCGAAACCAGCTTTTGATATCCATAAGCGTTCTGACGATTAGATCCGGCAATTTTCCGACCGGCTGAGTGGAGTTTTAGCCTGACGCTTCAATGGCGAAATACTTATAGCGACGCCCTCGCGGCTGGAAGATTCCTCGCCCTGCGGAAATAGGACTTCTACGCAATAAAAGCGATCGATGGAGGGCATTCCACTCACTCCTCAGGACCTTGAGCCTCAGGAGTGAGAACATGGAGCCTCTCGCCCTTAGAGCGTTTGGCAAGATACATCGCCTCATCGGCTGCGTGGACGAAGTCTTTCGATGCGTCAAATCCTGGGTGCCACTGCACGACTCCCATGCTTACTGAGAGCTTCCCTGCCTCAAACTCCACTTCAAGTATGGCATCACGAATGCGTTTAGCTACAGCAGCGGCTTCCTCGCAGTCTGCCTCTGGGAGTAGAACGATGAACTCATCTCCTCCAAAACGTGTACCCATGTCAACTTTTCGAATCGAACGCTGGATGGATTTAGCTACAAGTTTCAGCGCTTCATCCCCGGCCGCATGGCCTGAAGTGTCATTGATAACCTTGAGTTTATCCATATCGATCATGATGATGGACAGTGGTCGGTTGTATCGTTTCGCCCGCTCTACTTCCGTATCTATACTATCCTGCAGTTTGTGGCGGTTATATAGACCCGTGAGCGAATCGGTCACCGCCAGACGCTGGATTTCCTCGAAGAGGCGCTTGTTCTCCTTGACCAGATATCTGCGTTCGAGGGCTCTGGATAAAGCAAGCTCAAAACTTGTCATTGAATCCAGTGGCTTTGTAAGGTAATCATAGACGCCTGCTCGCAGCGCCTCAACGGCGGTCTCAACGGACGCGCTCCCCGTCAGGATGAGTGCTTGAATATCAGGGTCGATCTTACGGGCTGCATCGATCACTTCCAGGCCGGTATGCTCAGGCATGTATAAATCAAGCACCAGAGCATCGAATTCGCTCTCATTCACCGCTTCAATCGCCTGTTGGCCATTCGACGCCTGGTGGACGTCGAGACCCATGCGGGAAGCGCGGCGAGAGAGGATCTGCAGATAATCTGGGTCATCTTCGGCGATTAATATTTTTCCGACTTGCATGCGGTCTTTCTCTCTATCTTCAATCAAGACATTTCCTCCGTGTGGATTCCTCCAATCGGATTATCTACAACCACACGCTGTTCAAACGTTTGTGTCACCCACATCTTACCCGAATTGGCAGATTCAAAACCTTGCAACCGGCCTACATCTGGTCAGCTATTCTCCAAGGGTGACAGAGCTCGCCAAAGTTCATACCAACAGCGAAGTTCCAAGTGTAGTAAATGGCAAATTCGCTTAAATACAAACCAAGCCAACCTCCGTCCTGGCTTAAACCGAGGTTGCCCCCTGGTCCGATAACCACCTGCCGGACTGATTTCACACAATATTTTCCATGAGGATTTTATGTCATGTTGAAGTGCAAAGCAAGTATGCGAATTGCGTCATAAATAATCTAACTTTGAGTATATAAGTTGCTTCATTGAGAATCTAACCCAACACATCAAAATCAGCCGGGGAAGGTCTCAATGACGAAACAAGGCAAACAAGAGCTGCTCAAAGCAATCCGACCAAGATATCGGAAAGCGAGCAAAAGGGAGAAAAGCCGGATACTGGATGAATTTGTGGCTGCGACAGGATACAACCGAAAGTATGCCATCCATCTGCTGCGAAACGGACCGCCTCGACCTTCGCAGAAAAAGCGTGGCCGGCGTCTGATCTATGGGCCGGATGTTGTGGCAGCACTGGTACAAGTATGGGAAGCCTGCGGTCATTTGTGCGGGAAAAGGCTTCAGCCTTTCTTGTCGGACATGGTCGAAGCACTTGAACGTCATGGCGAGCTCAAGCTTGCACCTGAGACCAGGTCAAGGTTGCTGCAGATGAGTGCCTCCACAATCGACCGCCGCCTGAAACGCGCCCGCAGCAAATTGGCTTATCGTGGTCGAAGCACAACCAAACCCGGCACCCTGCTCAAAAACGTCATCCCAATACGCACCTTCGCAGACTGGGACGAACAGCGCCCAGGATTTGTCGAGATGGATCTGGTGGCTCATTGCGGTGCTTCCGCAACAGGAGAGTTCCTGCATACGCTCAACGTCGTGGATATTGATACGCGTTGGACAGAACCCATAGCCTTGCCCAACAAAGGGCAGAAAGCCACTTTTGAAGGCATTCAGACCATGCGCCGACGGCTTCCCTTCCCGCTGCTCGGCATCGACAGTGACAGCGGCGGCGAATTTATTAACTACCACCTATACAACTACTGCCAGGACGAGAAGATTACCTTCACCCGTGCTCGTCCCTACAAGAAAAACGATCAGGCATACATCGAGCAGAGGAACTGGACTGTGGTTCGTCAGGTTGTCGGCTATGCCCGCTATGAGAGCCCTGGGGCACTGACCCTTCTCCAGAATGTCTACGAGGACCTTCGCCTCTTCGTCAACTTCTTCCAGCCTGTCATGAAGCTGGAGAGCAAGACCAGGGTGGGCAGCAAGGTGCGAAAGAAGTATGATGTGGCCCAGACACCCTGCCAGCGTTTATTGGTTTCAGCACATGTTGATCAGTCGGTTAAGCAACGGCTAAGCGATCTCTACACAACTCTTAATCCAGCTGAATTAAGTCGTCGCATCGAAGAAAATCTCTCCAAGCTGTGGAGATTCCATCGGTATGATTCCCGAACGAGGCAATGATTACTCTACGGTTAGATTTTCTAATGAGGCAACACGGTATGGTTATACGAAATAAGAGCCCCGCAGCGCTGCGGGGCTCTGTGTAGAACAATTCTCTTTGTATCTTAATCCCTTAGCCGAAATCTGGATCTGTTGGTGTTGGTAATGGTGTATGCGTCGAAGTCGGCGTCACTATTCCAGGAGTCGGTGTTTTCGTCCGCGTTGGCGTACTAGAGGGGATTGGTGTACGGGTAACTGTAGGCGTTCTTGTCGGCGTGGGTGTATTGGTAGCAGGCGGCGTCGCAGTTGGCCAGGGTACATTGAGGGAACTGGAGAGATCGCAAGTGCCCCAATTTGGGAACGTAAAGGTCAGGTTTGCCTGGAACAGACCCGCCATCGGCTCCCCATTCAAGTCAAAATCTGCAATCCAATATCGATTTTCACCCTGCGCAAGAGCGATCGACGGTGCGTTTCTTGACACCGGCGAAGAGGTTGAATTACCCCCATAATACGAATTTCCCTGGAAACTGAAATAATTAAGGAACATCGGAGGCGCCCCTGAGGTATTCCAACTCAAACGTGACCAGGTGAGAAACGCCGTTGCGACGTTGTTATTCCGGATGCGAACTTCGAAATTATCCCCGCTTATCCTACGGCGTGATACGCTGATATTGCTGCAGCTCGGCATCGGAGTCTGAGTCGGTGTGCGTGTGATCGTAGGAGTTCGAGTGGCGGTCGGAACTAAAGTCTGCGTGGGGGTTAAAGTCACGGTCGGGGTTCGCGTCACCGTAGGCGTATTCGTCGGTGTAGAAGTATTCGTTGGAGTCGGTACCCCAGCCAATGTCTCACCCCGGAAGAGGTTGCAAGTGGGATCGCTGAACTGCACTGACAAGCCGAATTGGTTTGAAGTGAAATTCAAGGGTGCACTACTCAAGCGACCACCATAGCCGCCATCCCAATCGATTAGGATATTGTTCGCATTCACTCCTTGGAGCACATCCCTGGGCAGGTTGCGATTGGCAGCAGTCGACGAAGTATAGTCATTCCCACGGTGGATCTGTGTGCCATTCCATAGCATCCGGTCCTCGTACTCATTCCAACCGTAAATGCTTGACGCATCTTGCAGCGACCTCCAATAGATTCTGACTCCGGTAACTTGCAGCCCCGGATATGTAGTATTCGTAATGTATTGACGTATTGTAGCTGAATTCAGGAATCGGAAAGTTCCGAAATCGACGCCATCGCATGAAGGAAGCGGAGTAGGTGTAGGTGTGTTCGTCGGTGTCGGAGTACTTGTGAATGTCGGTGTTGGGGAGGGCACCACATTGATATTGAATTGAACACTAACCCATGGGCTCCACTGCCCTTCATCATCGCGAGCGCGCGCCCAAAGTTGATGCAACCCATTGTTAATTGCCGGCCCATCCGGCCAATGTCCTGTGAGCAAATCATGGGTTGGACATGGTGCGTTGCCGCTAAAACCGCAGTATGCCTGAGCTAGCTCAGATCTTGAGTGGACTCGGGACCAACTCCCCCCCTGAAATTCCTCAATGGCAAACTGGACCTCGGCGATCCCCTCACCATCGATGTGCGGCGCTGCGCTCGAGCAGGCTGCAGGATCGGCGTTATCCGGATCCCAAGCCTTTGCCTGGGCCGGGAGATTATTAACGTAGTTAGCGCCATTACTCGGTAAAGTGATCTCTACAACCGGCGGCACCTTACAGAGCGTACTCGTTGGTGTTGGCGTCTCAGTCGAAGTCGCTGTGGACGTTGCGGTCGCTGTATTCGTCGGCGTGAAAGTAGGTACGGAGATCGTCGCCGGCAGACCGATGACACGGGCGACGCGGTATTGCTCGACAATGCCCTCGCGCTTAGCAGTCAAACGAACCTTTGGAAGCCAGGAACTGATGATCGGACTAATAATCGGATGGTCAAAGTCCACCGTTACCGATACCCGGTTGCCCGGACCACCCGCGTCTTCGACAGGTTGGCAATCTGCTGATGTACTTGTATCCACGTCGGCGGGGAAATAAATCAACCCAGATTTATTGGAGCAGACAGTAACCTTCAAATAACCTGGTGTACCGGATGGTACTGAAAGATCACGCCAGATGCCTGCAGCCCCTGACAAAGCGACATTCCTGATTGATGGTATACGAGCAGCGTCTTCCTCCGCTTGAGAATCACATATTCCGTCGGGGAACCCGGCGCATTGGGCCAGTTCATATTCGCCGGTAACAGCATATCGGACACCGAAGCGGGCGCCGTTCTCGACTGAGACCCAAGCGTGTAATAGTCGTGCACTCTCGATAATCGTGAAGAGTACAAGAAGCAAAGCCGGCAAGACAAGCGCAAACTCGACGATTGCCTGCGCCTTTATACTTGAGTAACCTTCGTCTCTTTTTTGCATATTTTATCCGCTTCCCGTTGAATCAAATAGCCCGACGATTACGTCATAAGTCACCTGTTCCAAGTTTACAAGAGGGAGCCGTAATTCGACCTTACAACCACCTTACGGCTGTTATTCATAGAGCCTGGGGAGTTCGTCTAAGGAGGAAACTCCCGATACGATGGGAGCAATATTACTCAGTCACGGTGGATGTGATGCGATATCAATGTGAGCGGAAGTAAAGCAAAGGCAAAGATTCTCGTTCCAGTCAAGAAGAAGCCATCAGGCCAAAGAGCAAGATGCTTCGCTTCGCTCAGCGTGACAAATACTTGGATGATAAAGTGAGCTTCGCCTGCAGCGTTCTCGGTTTTTTCTTCCCCCAAACCCCCAACGGGGGCTCCGGGGGGAACAGTTTTCCCCCGGACCCCCTACAACGGATTTCTCGGTCGCCGTTTCACGGCTCACTCGTTATAACAGGCTATTGGCCGATGTCTTTCTGAATAGCGGAGCGACGAAGAATCTCGTTCCAGGCAAGAAGAACCCATTAGACCAAAGAACGAGATGCCCTGATGAACCTGATTGGTAACAAAAAGCTATTGGATGGTTATTGGTGGATTAAGAAGAGTGGAGGATGATGGATTACGCCTCCAGGCGGTAACCGTAACCTCGGACGGTTATCAACCGGGTAGGATTCTCCGGGTCCGGTTCGATCTTCCGGCGTAGAAGCCATATATAGCGTCGAAGTGCGCTGCCGCTCTTAACCCGCATCTCCCCCCAAACATCGGTTATCAGATCATCCTGCGATACCGCTTCTCCCGACCGGCGAGCGAGCGTAGCGAGCAGACGGAATTCTGTGGGCGTGAGATCGAGCACTCGGTTTTCTATGCGAGCCTCGCGTTTTAGCATATCCACCGCGATCACTCCAGCAAAAAAGACATCCTTCTCCTTATCCGAACGTGTTCGGGCGAGCACAGCATATATACGTGCTACGATCTCGGCCATGCTGAAAGGCTTCGTGATGTAGTCGTCGACACCGAGACGGAATCCTCGCAGTTTGTCCGCTTCTGCATTTTTCGCGGTTAGAAGGATAACGGGCACATCTGCCAATTCCTTGAGTCGGGCACAAACTTCCCAGCCATCCATCCCGGGCATCATGACATCCAGTAGCACAATCTCTGGGCGCTCCTGATAAAACTGGCGCAGAGCCTTCTGCCCGCGGTCTGCGATCGCGACCTGAAAACCCTCTTTTTCTAAATACTCACGTATGAAGCGCAGCAGTGTTGTATCGTCATCGACAACAAGCACTTTATTCATCATGGCAAATCTTGGGGGTAAATCCTTTCTTCCATTATGGATCCTTCATTATATGGAGACCACCATATGATGGAAACTTGATACACTTTCAAATTCTCTCGATTGATGAATCTAGCCTAAAACAATAAACGTCCCTTAGTCACCTAACGACAACGCTGCAGGCAGCCAGAATTCAAGGCGCGTGCCCACTGTCGCTTTTTCATCCACCCGAATCCCACCTCCCATTGCTTCCAGCAATCGTGACACCATGGGCAAACCCAATCCGTGACCATAGACCTCGCGGGCATCACTCGTATCCAATCGATGGAACATCTCGAAGACCTGCTCATATTGGCCCGCTGGTATTCCCGGTCCCAAATCGCTTACCGTTACAACTACTCTCTCCGCTTCACCACGGGCTTCGATGGTAATGTCTCCGGTTGGTGCGTACTTCGCCGCGTTGTCCAGCAGATGGAAGAAGACACTGTCAAGCGCGCGCTCATCGGCG
>Ga0307420_1000343_pt1 | contig 22152 bp, 22 predicted proteins | sample SalMarWE160240MG_2_FD_202167 | JGI IMG/M metagenome (GOLD analysis project Ga0307420, IMG submission 202167) | Salt marsh sediment microbial communities from the Plum Island Ecosystem LTER, Massachusetts, United States - WE1602-40 | ecosystem: Environmental > Aquatic > Marine > Intertidal zone >... | reverse complement strand
TTTGGTTCATAATTTTTACCAGTTATGATTACTTTTTCACCATATCCATAGTCTTCCTTATTAGTACTAACTGTAGTAATATCTTCAATTATTTCCTCGATTAACTCCTCCAATGCGGTGGTCTCTTCCTCTTCCAAGATTTCAGTTAAATCTTCTTCGACTTCTATTCCCTCAGTTTCTTCATCTGAAACTACCTCTTCAACTGCATCCTCAGAAGCTTCTTCTTGTACCTCTTCTTCAGCTGTTTCCTCCTCTTCGGTTACCTCTTCACCCTCACTAGCCTCTCCATCTACATCCTCAGAAACTTCGTCTTCCTCTTCTGTTTCTTCTGCTACTAATTCTTCTTCTGCTTCGTCTTCCTCTGCTGCTTCTTCCTCTACTTCTTCTTCTGCTTGTTCCTCTTCTGTTTCTTCTGTTACTTCTTCTTCTTCTTCCTCCTCTACTTCTTCTTCTGCTTGCTCCTCTTCTGTTTCTTCTTCTTCAAGACTTTCTTCGTTACTACTTGAAGTATCCTCGGAAACAATCTCTTCTCCATCACTCTGTCCTTCTTCAGCAAAAATAAGGTTGGAAGGCATGAGCCAGAAAATAAGAGCAGTTACAATTAGAAACATCGTTATCTTTAGTTTTAAAATGCTTCTAAAATAACTCATTTAGTTATTCCACTTCCTTTCTTGGATTATTTTTCATATTTTTATCTTTTCTTTTAATATCTATAGTTTAAAAAACTAGCTTTTTTGCCAGTTTCAATTGCCTTTAATTTTCTAAATTTTTCCGGTTAATAAAAACTTATACCTATTAATTTTATGCTTTGTACTCTCAATAATTTAATATCTAAAAACTAATCCTTAAAAAACAAAAACCGATCTCTTTAGTCGGTTTCGCTATTTGCTCCACTTTTCTCAAGCGTCCAAATTATAGAAAAGCTTCTAAGCCTCTAAACTTTTAAAATAAAATTATTTAAATATATTATTTAGATATAAATCTTTCTATAAATTTTATACAACTATTATTTTTTTGTAAGAGAATTATAGTACATTATTTACATAAATGTCAAACTTAATAAAAGTACTATCAAGTATTCTTCATAATTTGACATCGGCCCGTCCTTATATTATTATAGACCACACAGTCTATTTATTACTGTCCTGTTTGCTCTTTTGGCAACATTTACTTCTAAAAATCGGACGGGAGGTTATTATGCCCTGGTGGGGTTGGGTTCTAATCGTCATAGCCGCAGCTGCAATAATTGTGCCAATAAAAATAAAGGTGGCAAAAAAAATATTCAAAAAGAAAAAACCCGAAGAGGAAGAAGCCAAAGAAGATTTCTAGACTGCTTAGGATACAGATACTGAGTTTTTTAAGCAGTGTCCGTTCACCGGGAGAACTCTAAAATTCTTTCTGCCGTAATGCCGTTATATTAAATTGTCTTATCTCCCTGAACACCCAGCCTCCGGTAACTACTATTGATAGGAAATCGGCAACCGGAACAGCCATCCACACTCCGTTCAGTCCAAAGGCCAGAGGCAGCAAAAACGCCGCGGGTATTAGAAATAGCACCTGTCTGGAAATGGTAAGAATAAGAGCAGGGGTAGCTTTTCCAATAGCCTGGAACAGTCCCCCGCCCAGCATCTGTATTCCGATAAAGGGCAGGAATATTATTACTATTCTTAAGATATTGATCCCTTTACCTATCAGTTCCGCATCATTGCTAAATATACTTATTACGGGTTTTGGAAAAATCATCATAATTAAAAAACCTGCTCCGGCAATAACAATGCTCCATATTGCAGCTATCCCCAGTACCTTTTTTACCCTGTGATAAAGCCCGGCGCCATAATTAAAGCCTACGATAGTAGAAAACCCCTGCGTTATCCCGATCAGCGGCATCTGTATAAGGCTCAGCAGCCTGAGGCCTATTCCCATTATGGCAATATACAGATCGCTTCCATAAAATAGGAGCAGCCTGTTAAAGATAAGGATTATAAAACCGGCCATAGCGGACCTTATAAAAGATGGAAACCCCAAAAAGAGTATTTCCCTGGCAAGAGAAATTTTCATCTTAAATACGGAGATATTAATCTTAAAAATGCTCCGGCCAAAAAGGATATATAAAATGACATAGGCTGAGCTTATGGCCTGGCTTATAACCGTAGCAATAGCCGCACCTCTTATCCCCATACCCATCACAAAGATAAATATTGGATCAAGAATGATATTCATAACAGCTCCGATTCCCATAACATACATGGCAGCCCTGGGGCTGCCTTCCGCCCTTATGCAGCTGTTGCTGCTTATGGAAAAAGATAGAAAAACAAAACCGGCCAGGGTTATATAGGCATAATCCTTTGCATAAGGCAGAACCTGGGCGGACGCTCCGAAGAATACCAGAAACTTATTCATAAAAATATATATGAGAATCATGCAAAAGGCGCTTATCATCAGGTTGAGTATAAATGCATTTCCAAATACATTCCGGGCAGTATCTTTTTTATTTTTTCCCAGCGCCCTTGAAATTACAGAGGCGCTCCCTATACCCATCATGGTCCCGATGCCCATTATTATAAGCTGTATGGGCAGTACTATGGAAAGGGCGGCAATGGCAATGGAACCTACGCCTTTGCCTACGAATATTGTATCTATGATATTATAAAGTGCGCCTACTACCATTCCGATGGTAGCAGGCGCTGAAAACTTAAACAGCAGGCTGGTTAGATTCCCATTTAGCAGTAAATCATTTTTGGATCTCATATAGTCATATTAACTATAATCCCTGCAATATATAAAACTGACAATTAAATTTATGTTACTGATTCAGGATATTCTGGAAGAATTGATTCTTTTCCGCTTCATTATAGCCGACAGCGCTGGCTTTGCCGAACCACTGCGGCCATGAATTAAAGGTGGAAATATTAATATCCGAACTGTTCATGGAAAGTACCACCGGCAGTATTTGAGCTGCCTGGCTTATTGATATGTTGGTCCAGACATACTGCCCCATTGTGCTTAAAAAGCTGGACAGGTTTCCGGAATTAACCATTGATCTCTTCTGCATCAGTAAATCAGCCATAAGCATGGCAGCCTGTCTCTCCCTGGAATATGCGCCTCCGCCGTAGAGTGATCTTCCATGCCTTGCCCTGGAAAGAGCAAGAGCCTGGGTCCCGTTTATGTGATGGGTTCCGGTGCTCAGATAACATCCCGAAAATCCATCAGCTATATTTTCTTCTACCGTAACACTAACGCCGCTGAAATAATCAATCAGGGGCACAAATCCGTCAAAATCAGTTATAACGTAGAAATCAATCTCGGCACCGGTAAATTGTTCAAACTTGCTAACAGCATAATCGTTTCCTCCCGAAGCATGATACCCGTTAATTTTACGCCCTCCGAACCAGGTATCGCGGGGTATGGTGACCAGGTATGCCTTTCCGGTATCAAGATTCATATGAACAAAAATATTAATATCCGTTCTTCCGCTGATCCTACCGCCAGCTCTGTCATGGGCACTGTCATCTCCCCAGATAATAAAATTAACTTTTCTTCCCGCATGGAAACCCGACGCTCCGCCTGAACTGTAACCAGAAGCCGCTGAAGCTGTTGAAGCAGTATAAGTCGGGGCACCGGCATAAGAAGTAATACCATAGTTACTGCACAGCTGGGCAAATTCCTGTGACTTTAAGAAACCGTCCAGAACAGACTTTCTGCTCATACCGCCGGCAAGCCTTTCCAGCCAGATACCGTATCCGCCTGCATCAGGTTCTCTATCAAAAAACGCTTTGTAGAGTATGGTGACAAATACTTCGTTAGAATGATTCTGCCCGGTAAACTCTTCGCTTAAGACAAAACCTTCCGCAACGTCCGCACCGGTCCTGGAACCGTTCATAAGGCGTCCCACCCACTCATTCAGTCCTTCCGGATCAGGCTGTCTTCCCAGGCACTGTACGTAAAAACGGGTCACAAAACTCTGTATCTGTTCCGCAGAACCTCCATTAATGGCAGTAGGGAAAAGAGTTATAACCAAAACTCCCACCAGAACCACTATTAAAAGGTATTTGGCTTTGGAAAATATTTTCCTTGTCATAGTTTACTCCCTGTAAAATTAAATGATATTTGTACTCGTTGAAATTTCACACTATTATATAGTATGCAAACGTTTTTTCAAAGTTAAAAACATCAGCTAATACATCGTTTTAAAAAAATATCTTCAATTTTATTCATTCCCAGCCTGGTCAGTGCAAAATCATACCTTACCGGGTCATCCCTGCTGATTTTTCTGAAAGCAGAGGTTATCTCCAGGGCAGTTTTAATATCGGCCTGTTTCCTTGCGGTCATGCCTAACTTGACCGAAATTCTGTACATATGAGTATCAAGGGGAATGATCAATCCAGATTTTGGAACTTTTTCCCAGCCCCCCGGATCTACATTATCCCTGCGTACCATCCAGCGCAGATAAAGATTAATCCTCTTAAAAGCGCTGTTCCCCATCGGTGACGGCATTAAGCTATTGCATCTGTTTTTAGCAGAAATATTAAGAGCGGCTGCAAAATCCAAAACGGCAGAGATAACTGTCGCTTCCTTTTTGCTCATCCCCTTCAAAAAGCAGCCGTTCAGTGACCCATGCTCCATTATGGTATTTTTTATATTGACAAGCAGACAGGATAATTCCTCTCCGGTGGTAAATCTGTGTTTGAAATCGGCAAAGGTTTTATAAATCAGGCCCTTTGAAGATTCTTTTAAAAATAATGAAGGAGCAGGTGTCATTCTTTCCAGAACCAGGGCCACACTTTTAAGTATTTGGGCTACCCTGCCGTAAGCTAATGATGAAGCAACCAGTCCTGCAATCTCACGGTCACTTATATTTTCATATCTGTACAGGAATTCCAGAGGATCAGGATGAACAAATTTCCTGTTATTATAATATTGATATAATCTGTCCAGCTCTTTTTTAAGCTTCGAAAACTCCATTAATCTACAAGCCTTAGTATAATTTCCCCATATCTTTAATTTCTTTATGTTTTAAACGTATTTTTTCTGCCAGTTGATCCAGAAGCGCCAGATCTTTGTCTCGCGGGTACCCCTTTATAATCACCGGGTCTATAATCCCGGATTTTAAAGTGGATACCAGAGCCTTGAGTATGTCAACGGTTTTTCCTCCCCAGCCGTAGGAACCTATTATTGATATAAACTTCAATTTCGGTCTTAATGCTCTTATCAGGTAAGCAGCGTATACTATATTGGGATGGGGACCGGCCAGCACGGTAGGAACTCCTATTACTGCTGTAGCAGCATCAACCAGCGCCATGGCAAGCTCCCCGATATCAGAGTCTGTAAGATGAAAGATTTTAACCGTTATTCCTTTTTTATCAAGCGCCTTGCTCAAATGCTCCACCATTTTTTCCGTACTGCCGTGCATGGATATGTAAGGTATTACAACTTCATTTTTCACCTTATCAGATGACCATTCCTTATACGCACTTATAATAAAATCTATATTATCATGAATAGGACCATGGCTGGGCGCAATAAGTTCTATGTCAAGGCCCTTAATCTTTTCTATATTCTTTATTATGCTGGTTTTAAAAGGCATCATAATTTCAGCATAATAGCGCTTTGCGGCGCTGTATATCTTCTTCTCATCCTTTACGAAAAGCTCATCCGACGCATAATGGGAACCAAAAAAATCACAGCTGAAAAGTATTTTATCTTCCTTTAAGTATACGGACATTGTTTCGGGCCAGTGAACCCAGGGAGTAAAAATAAACTTAAGCGTCTTATCTCCCAGAGAGACTGTATCACCTTCTCCAACTGTCATTAATCTTTCTTCCGGTATCCGGAGTAAATCAATAAGCATTGATCTGCATTTATCATTGGTTACAATTTTTGACCCGGTGTATCTTTTTATAAGTTTGGGCAGCGACCCCGAGTGGTCCTGCTCTGCATGGTTGGATATAATATAATCTATTTTATCAATATTTAGCTTTTTTAAATTTTCATCCAGTACGCTGTACATCGGCGGATCCACGCTGTCTATCAAAGCAGTTTTTTCGGACCCTTTTACCAGATAAGAATTATAAGAAGTCCCGTCGGGAAGGGGGATCAACTCGTCAAATAACCTCCTGTCCCTATCCAGAGCTCCTACCGAATAAACATCTTCTCTTATCTTTTGTGCACTCACTTTTATTTCATCCTTTCTTTATTACACGTATGACCACACCTCCGGGATGAGGTGCGGCCATACAATTAACTATAACCGTTTATTTTTCGTTATCCAATCATTCTTTCTTCCACAGCCCATGGATATTGCAGTATTCCCTGACAGTTATATTATCCGATTTTATACAGAATTCAGCCTCGGGTGCATCTCCTGGCTTCAGGAACTGCCTGTAGGCTATCCCGTCCACTACTGCCTCGATCCATTCAATATGATGCTCTTCCACCATAGGATGGACAATACTTCCCACTTTGACCTTGAACCCGTTTTCCGTTTTTTCGATAACGGGTACATGCTTTTCCGGCAGCGGACTGATGCCAATCTCACTTTCTTTGCACAGCTTCATGGGCTGGCCGCAGCAGACAAGTTCTCCCTCTCCTTCATGCAGGACCTCTACAATATTGCCGCATACTTCACACTTATATATTTGCAGTTTCTCTGTCATTTTATCCTCCTTTACGTATTTAATATATTTTCTTACAACCGCCAAAATAGTGCAAATGAAAACCAGCCGGGATCAAAGGGATTTTACGGCTCTTTCAATTATCTTTCCGATTTTTCTGTAATTTTCGCTTTTAAATTTAAGCGGCTGCCCGAAGCTGACTCTTACCAGGGGCCATCCGGGCAGGTGTCCCCACGGCAGTATCCCATTTCTTAAAATATTAAAAAGTCCCCTGATCCTTACCGGAACCACAGAAACTTCCATATCGGATGCTATTACTCCCGCTCCGGGTTCAAAATCCTTAATATTGCCATCCGTGGTTACCCTCCCTTCGGGATAAATCAAGATAGACCAACCCCTGCTTATCAGTTTTCCGATATTTTCCATACTCTGCCTGAATCCGTGTATTCTGGAAAGAGGACAGGCGCTTATGAATAAATTCACCAGAAGGTAAAAACCAAGCGCCTCTACTGCTCTCCTCAGCCATATACCCGTGCCGTAAAAGAAATGATTGAAGTGATATTCTATTGACATAAGGACTATCAGCCTGTTTCTTAACGGCGGCGGCAGGGAGTAAAGAATTACAAAAGTATCCAGATGACTGCTGTGATTAGAAGCGAAGACAACCGGACCCTCCAGATTTTTTAAATTTTCTCTTCCCTCAACCTTAAGCCTGTAAATCAGGGACATAAACGGATACAGGATATACTGAAAAATCATTCTGATTATTTTGACAGGAGCCCTGAAGGGTAAGCTGTAAAACGGCATCCTGCGGGATTCCTTCCCCGGAGATCTAATCAGGCTTTCAAGTTCCCCGACAGTGGTGCTGCCCGTGATGAGCGAATCATCCAGTTCCATATCATACTTCTGCTCTATGGCACCCGCAAGCTGGATAAGATCAAGGGAGTCAAGACCAAGGTCTTTTTCCAGTTCTGCTTTCTTTTTAAAATTTTCCGGCTTTATCTTATGCAGGCTGCTGATAACCTGCATTATCTTATATGACTGTCCGGGAATCTTCGGCACCGCAGCCTCTTTCGGTTTCCTTTTTTGATACAGAGCTTTCAGTACCTCATTCTTTTTAATCTTCCCGGTCGCAGTCCTTGGAAAATCACTGCCTTCCCATATGCTGCAGCTATTTATATGCTGGTATACAGTTAACTTTTTATTTGCACTTTCTACCGCCTTTCCGGGATTATTCCCATACCCGCCCTTCAGTATCAACGCCGCATGAATTTCTATGTTCCCTCCCTGCTTTAATCCCACAACCGCACAATCCTTTACGGATTTGAATGTTTTTAAGACGGACTCAATATCTTCAGGATAAATATTTATGCCATCCTGCCTTACTATAACCTCGTCTTTCCTTCCTTTAAAATACATATTTCCGTTCTTATCCATTTCTGCCAGGTCCCCGGTCCTAAACCAGCCTTCAGAAAAAGTTTTTTTTGTCAGTCCGGGATCCTTATAATACCCGGGAGTCACATTATCGCCTTTTACATATATCTCTCCTCCAGCCAGACGTACCTGCTGGCCTTCCAGAACGCTTCCGATGGATCCTGCTCCGATACGGGCAGGATCTGCCAGGGTTATAAGCGGAGCCGCTTCGGTCAATCCATAGCCCTGGAAAATGGTGTATGCTATGCATCTCCAGAACTTATCTAAATTGCTGTCAAAAGCGGCTCCACCCACAATCATGACTGCCAGCCTCCAGCCCAGCTTCAGGTGAATATTAAGGAAAGCAATAAACCGCAGCGGCCATTTAATTTTTTTAAACATATTATATTTTTTTTCAAATGCTGCGCTGTCCAGATTGAAATTCTTTATTATGTAATCCTTCAGCAGTTCCAATATTACGGGAAGTGTTCCCAGGATCCATACTTTTTCTTCCTTCACTGCTTTTACTAAATCCCGTGGATTGACGCTGTCAGTAAAGACCACGGAACTTCCTATCATTATTGGAACATAGATTCCAATAAGCTGCCCGTACATATGGCTCAGCGGTACCACTGATAGAATCTTTAATTTCCACATAAGGCGGAAGAAATTTTTCCATCTGTCCATAACCGGTAAAATGGATTTCAGATTAGCTTCAATATTACGGTGAGTTATCATTACCCCTTTGGGTTCTGCAGTTGTGCCGGAGGTAAAAACAATCTGTGCCAGGGTACCGGCTCCTATAGTTGCTTTCTTATGTTCAAAAGGCGGCATAGACGATAAGCACTCTTCAAAATCTCTCATTCCGATTGATTTTACGCCAAAAAATTTATTCTCACTGCCACCGCATACTGCCAGTTTAGGATTTACCTTATCCCTGACTTTCCTGTCAAAATCATCACTGGAATTTACATCAAGCGGTACCACAACTACGCCTCTTATCAGACATCCCAGATAAGCCGCTACCCATTCGGGGCGGTTCTTTCCTTTTATTATGACCCTGTCGCCTGCGGCTACCCCAAGCTTCCGGAGCAGCCCTGCGAATCTTAACGCATGATTGTAGACCTTATTGAAGCTCCAGGACAATGTCCTGTACTTTCCCCTGTAGCAGAAATAATTTTTTGTGGATTTAATATTGTTATCGATATAGGCAATCAAACCTGAACTCATAAGATACCGCCTTCTTCCGAAAACAACATTATTAAAAAGGATTAATCATCCTTAAAGGCAACTGTCGGGTAATTTGGTCTTCCATTTTATTATAAGTAGTTAAAGTTCCTTAATCAATAGGTGCAGAATTTAAAACTATTGAATCTACGGATAATTAAAATAGGAAGCGGTTAATTTAATGCCGCTGTAAATCAAATTATTAAAAATTTCAGGGATCAGGTGCCCTGTAGAATTTTTCTTTTAACTTCCCACCTGACATTATGACCGCCTGAAATTTTTTTCCTCAGGTAAGGTGACTTCCTGAGCAGCCAGTAGCGGACAACGGGTCTTGCTAATTTGACCATATATCTTTTAAATCCCAGCGAAGTTTTGATTTCATCTATATAATCATCCAGAATACGGTTTTGATATCCCAGAAGCTTCTGACTCTCTCCGGTGTCCATCCAGTCGGTGTAGAAAGGCTTTGAGGCAAAAGCTTTCTCCGGCAGCATTCCGATTCCAACAGCATCCAGGACTTTCTCTACAATATCCCTCTGGTGTATCTGGCAATGAGGGCCTCCGCCTACAAGTAAAGTTTTTCCCCATACATCATCTTTACTTACGGCTGCATTGGCAAAAGCAATACCCGCATCACGAGCATGTATTACCTCGATTCTCGTATCAAGCGGCACATCAAAAAGCATGGGGTCAATTTTGTATAATGACGGAGAAAGCACCGCGCCTATTCTGAGAATTGCCCAGTTGAGACCTGATATTTTTATAAGCTGTTCACAGGCTACTTTATGGTGCGAGTAATTATCAGTTGGCATAACCTGATCACCTGCGGTTCTTGGCGGATCGGACTGCTGCGTTTTTCCAAAAACCGAAACAGAAGATGCAAAGACGATCTTTGGCCTTCTTTCAATTGCCCTCATAGCATTCAGGAGATTACGGGTTCCTTCCACATTAATCTCCCACGACCAGTTTGGCTTTTCTTCACTCAGGGAAGGAATCACAAAAGCCAGGTGTATGACTGCATCCTGATTCGCTATCGCCGCGGCCACATCATTCCTGCTGGTTATATCGCCCCAGAATATTTCTATATCTGATTTAAATTTTTCATAAATCTTTTCATTAGCTTTGGTTTTTAGTTCCAGAACACTGACCTTGCTGCCGTTTTTTATAAGTTCCTTTATGGCACATATTCCGACACTTCCAAAAGCTCCCGTTACCAGTATTCTCAATTTAATTTTCTCCTGTCTTAAAATTTTTTCAACGGCCCTTAATTTTATCTATCTGCAATTCCCTTTATTATAACCGCTGCGCTTTCTCCGGCCACTTTATCCCAGTCTGTCCCTTCCGGATCCAGCAGGCCCTGCATTATGAACCCAACCGCAACTGCCACTATCATTCTGGATACTGCATCAGCATTAACTTCCCTTATCAGCCCTTCCTTGATTCCATTATCTATTATTTCTCTAAAAAGCTTCAGGTATTTCCGGTAAGATACTATAGTAATATCCTTCAGCTTTGGGACTCTTGAAGCTTTGATCCATAATTCCAGGAAGATCGGCATCTGGCCCCTGGCTTCCTTAAAAACCGGCTGGGCCTTTTTTGCTATGTCCATAAACAATTTCAGTATATTGCCTGAATCCTGCCTTGCGGAATCAAGATACCCGTCAAGTATTTCCAGCCACTGATTTAAAAGCTCTAAAAGCAGGCTTTGTTTGCTGGTAAAATGATGGTAAAACGCCCCCTTGCTCATTCCGGCACATCTGCATATTTCAGCAATACCTGCTGCGTCAAAACCATATTTTGCAAAGCATTTTCCAGCCGCTTTCATCAATTTGTCTTTAGATTTTCTTCCCTTCTCTTTTAAATTCAAATATGCTCCGTATAATAGATACCAACTGGTCGGTACTATATTAATATATTAATCTCCTCCCGTCAATATTAAATTTAATTATTTCCCCTTTTTGCCTATATTCTATAAATAAGGGGCTGGGAGCAATATTAATCCGGTTCGTACCGGCTGCTTCTATTTGAAGTTATATTTCTTCGCCTTCGACAATAAGGCTGCCGGATCTTCCGCCATGCTTACAAGAGTAAACCACTGCTAGAAACCGATTTTTAAATAGACTTCTTATCCTTTAATCTTTTTACTGCAGTAACCATATTTTTTATAAAATAAGAAGTAAGGAAAACCACCGCCAGAAGCAGCACAATAGTTGCTCCGGAGGCAATATCCAGCAAATAAGAAATCCATAGGCCGCCTATGGTTAGAATAATCCCCGTAATAACCGAGCTGATCATTATTTTCTTTATATCATATGTAAACTGCCTGCATATGGAAGCTGGTATGGTGAGCAATGCTATTACTAGTATAATACCTACAATCCTTATAAGAATAACCACGCTTAAAGCAATCATACAAAGAAGCAGCAAATACAGAAATCTGTTAGGAATGCCGGTTATGGTCGAAAATTCCTCATCAAAAGATGCAGCATAAAATTCCCTGAAAAATAATACCACGATCAGGATTATTGCGATATTCATTATAAGCATTATATACAGGTCAGAAACAGGAATGGTTAAGATATTCCCAAATAAGTAACTGAATAGATCCGGAGCAAAACCGGGGGTCAGATTAATGAACAGGATACCGGATGCCATACCTACCGCCCAGATTATTCCTATGGCGGCATCCTCGCTTAATTTACTTTTTCTGCTGATGACTCCGATAGCTATTGCAGATAGTATGCTGAAAGGGATTGCGGTAATGATGGGATTTACTCCCAGGAAGTAACCCAGTCCAATGCCTCCGAAAGCCGCATGCGAGATGCCCCCGCTTATAAATACGATTTTCTTTATGACCACATAGGTCCCCACTATACCGCAGGTTATGCTCACTAAAATTGCAGCAATAACTGCATTTCTCATAAATTCATACTGAAAAATTTCTATCATTTCCTGTGCCTTCCCAATACCCTGTGCGGTATGCCATGCGCAAGAATTTCTACAGGGCACTTATAAGCTTCCTCGAGTTTGCCCAGGCTTCCTTCTTTAGGACCATGGTAGAATAATTTACGGTTAAGACAGGCTATCCTTTCGACATAAACAGAAATTGCGCCGATATCGTGAGTAACAAACACTATGGCCATCATGCTGCTGAGTTCCTGAAATAATTCATAAACTGATTTCTGCATCTTTGAATCAAGACCAGCTGTCGGTTCATCAAGCAAAAGCAGCTTCGGCTTCCTTACTATAGCTCTTGCCAGGAGCACCCTCTGCAGCTGACCGGTCGATAACATGCTTATATGTCTTTTTCTGTATTCGGACATTCCCACTATTTCAAGAGCATTTATAACAGATTCTCTATCTTCCCGTGAATATCTTTTAAACAATCCGTTATACCTTCCCATAATAACAAGATCGAATACATTAACAGGGAAACTTAAATCAAAATATGCATATTGCGGAAGATAGCCAATTAATTTCCTGCCTTCCCTAGGGTCCTTCCCGAAAACCTCGACCTTTCCCCTGTCCGGCTTTAGCAGTCCCAGTATAATTTTAAGTAAGGTAGTCTTTCCCCCTCCATTGGGTCCTATTATGGCCAGGAAATCATTTTGCCTGATTGAAAAGTTTATATCTTCCAGTACCGGAAATTGATTATAATAAAAAAATATATTTTTTAAATCTATAATAATGTTATTTTTCATCCCAGCCAGTTCCCGTCAATATAATTTTACTCCAGAGCCTGTTTAAAGGCTTCTGCTACTTTTCTCATATTTGTCAGATAATCTTTTTCGAGCGGACTTATCAGAACTACTGATCCTCCGATCTCCCTCGCTATGGTTTCCGCACTTTTGACACTTAATTCAGGAGAAGCAAAAATCAATTTAATATTATACAATTTGGCCTGACTTATCAAATTTTTGATGCCCTCAGCCGTTGGCTCTTTTCCTTCTTTTTCTATAATTACCAGCTCAAGATGGTAATCCCTGGCAAAATAAGTCCATGCCGGATGGTAAACCAGTATTTTTCTATTTTCCCTGCCCGAAAGAATTTTTCTAATTTCATTGTCCAGCTCATCTAATTCATTTTGAAAAACAACTTTATTCTCATAATAAAAATCCCTGCCGTCAGGGTCTGCTTCAATGAGCCCCGAATATATATTCTCGGTCATTATTTTTGCGTTAGCAGGTGAAAGCCAGATATGAGGATCATAATTATGGGATGCAGCCTCACCGGCAAATTCTTCCTCATTTAATTCCCCGTTTTCGCCTTCGTGCTCAGAATTATCGGCACTTTCTATTAGATCTATGCCGCTGCTGCAATCAACCACCAGTATTTCTTTGTTTACGCTTATTATTTTATCCGCCCATACAAGTTCGAATTCAATTCCCGAACCAACTTTTGCATATATTTTGGCTCTGCTTACTTCCTCCAGCTGACCGGGTGTCGGCTCATAGGTATGAGGGTTTCCCCCGGGAGGGACCATGACTGTAACCATTAATCTGTCCCCTCCGATCCTCTCTGCAAATTCAGCCTGGGGCAGTATGCTTACCACGACCCCCATTTTCTGTTCACCCGTATCTTCAGCTGCTTTTCCGTCGCATCCTGCAAACATTCCGGCCAAAAATACTAAAACTAAAAGATAGATCCCCGCAAACCATATTCTTTTCATATATATTGCCTGTGAAGGTTTTAAACCAATAAACATCTATGCTGCCGATCCATATTCTACCGTAATATATTTAAATTATATCACCTCTGGCATAAACACAGCCAAGTCTGCTGCAGCACGGCAAAATTTTAAAAAAATTTAATTACTGGAAATAATCACAAATTATTGGCCGGCTTGACCATTAAGGTCAATATGAATCTTTATATGATTAATTATATCTTTCCTTGGACATAACAAACTTTTCTACCAGCATGGGGTTAAATTGGGTTCCCGAACATCTCTTCAGCTCTTCTATGGCTTCCCTTTCAGAAATTGGTTCTCTGTAGGGTCTTCCGACCGTCATAACATCAAAAGCATCTACAATAGCCGCGATACAGGAATTAATGGGAATGCCTTCCTCTTTTAATCCTTGAGGATAACCGGTCCCGTTCCACCATTCATGATGTGCCAGAATATCCTCAGCTATAGTTGCAATCGGTGGAGTTGATTCAGCAATCTTGTACCCTATTTCGGGATGTCTTTTCATAATTTTCCACTCACTGGCATTTAATTTCCCTTTCTTCATTAGAATCTTGTCGGGTATTGCAACTTTACCTATATCATGAAGAGCAGAGAGCAGCACCAGTTCATCCAATTTATTCTGCGGCAGATCAATAGTGTTTCCAAGCTTCATGGCCAATTTTTTTAAGCGCTCCGCATGTTCTTTTGTCTCCCGGTTTTTCTCCCACAATACTCTCTCCAGTGATGTAATAATAGAATTATGAATACTTTTCCTTTCAAGCAGTTTATTCTTATACATATTATTCTCTGCCTCTTTTATGACATCTCTCAAATCCTGATCAAGGCTCTTTCTTGATGAAACCCCCATGGATATGTTTAGGGAGATCCTCTGGTCCCTGGTCTTTTCACAGATTTTCTTTATCATGTGCTGCACTTCTTTCACGTCTTCTTCCGTAGATCTGGGCATGATAATAAAGAATTCATCTTCTCCCCATCTGGCAATGATGTCTTCTTTCCTGGAACAATATTTTAATATCTTAGCCAGTTTTTTTAATAATTTATCCCCCTCTTCATAGCCAAAAGTATCATTTATCAATTTAAGCCCGTTAAGATCACATATCAAGAAATTCAAAGGCAGCTGCCTGTTACTGTAGATATTTACCAGTACCTTTTCAAAATAAGTTCTGCTGTACAGCTCGGTCAACTTATCATGAAAGCTTAAATATCTTATTCTCTTCTCCGCTTTTCTCTGCTCGTTTATATTATTTAAAATCTCCATTCTGGCTCTGCCGCCCTGGTGGGTTATCGTTCTACCGGTGACTTCGATGCTTATTTTACTACCGGTGCTCTTTAATCCCTTTATCTCATATGACGACCCGTATTCCGATTCTATCTTATCGATCATTATTTTCCGGTATTCCGGAGCTATGAATTCCAACAGATTTCTTCCGATAGGATAGGAAGAGTTGCAGCCGAACATATTCACAAAAGTATCATTTGCTTCAAGAATTTTACCGCCGCTGTGTATAACTACTCCTGAAAGCGAAGATTCAAATAACTTGTCAAATCTATCTTTGCTGTCCCGGAATATGCTCTCTGCTTTCCTTTCCCGCGTAATATCTTTGATAATTACCTTGAAGCCGATGACTTTATTATATTTATTGGCTAAAGGTCCGAAATAAACCTCCCCGAAAAGGACATCCCCGTTTTTATGCCGCTGGGTAATTTCAAACGGCTTGATCTCTTTCCCGTTCATAATAGCCTCAAACATATCCAGGTACCTGGGAATCTCATGGGTGCTCAGGTTAACGCGCTTGGTGAAATACTTACCGATTAGCTCTTCTGCGGAATAGCCAGAAAATTTCAGGACTGCATCATTGCATGATGTAATTATGCCTTTCTCGTCTATGATAAGGATGCCTGCGGAATCTGTTTTAAGTATACTTTCAAACTTGCCTTCGATTTCTGCCAGCAGGTGCTTAATGCGCTTATAATCCTTACCGGATTCCTCAAGATCAATAATTCTCTGGTGCATCTCAACCAATTTGTTTATAAGTTGTTCTTTTGTTATATCTTCAATATTCATTTCTTCTATGTATCATAAAAATAAAAGTCAGAAGTAAAATTACCTCTGACTTTTAAGATGTTAAATTCTCTCCTATACTTGTAATCTATTTTTATCAAAAAATAATAAACCTTCATTTAATCTCTAATTACCCTAACCCACCGGAGATTTACTGCTGAAAATAAAAATTATGGGTCCTATGAGTCATCAGCATTATCGTTTTTCTTTAATTTGAACTGATTTTCTTCTTCTAATTTTAAACCTTTACTGCTTTTCCCACTATCTTCCAATACCAGCGCTTTTACTTCGTCGCTATAGCTGTCCGCTTTGTCTTCCGATAATTCATTGATGCTTTCGCTTATATCCACATCATTTTTAAAATCACTATGTACGATTTCGTCACTCTCTTTTAAATTTTCCTTATCAATCTTTCTCAGGAACATATTAAGCTCTTCTTTGATTAATTTCTTGATTCTATTCTTGAATTCATCATACTCATACTGCAGATAATTTATATCTTCTTCCAGCTCCTGCTTTTTTTTCAGCAGCTCCCTGTAAGATTTTTCCAGAATGGTTCTCCTGCCCATGATCATGCCCCCGGACTCCATTTTTCCCCCGGGATCTTCCCTGTTGTCAACTTTCAATTTGTCTGATGTTTCGGTCCTTTTAACTGCATCTCCGTTTTCCAGATTGCTGAGAAATTCTTCCAGGCCTTCTTTTTCTATTTTTATCGCTTTATCAACTTTTATAGCGGGGATTTTCTTTGATGCTACCATATTTATTACTTCCTGTTCACTTACCCCCAGAATTTCAGCGGCTTGTTCTATTGTATAAAATTTATTATTACTATTCATTTTTCTGCGTTAAAATAAATTCTTATAAATCTATAATACTATTTTTAGACAATTATAACACATTAAAAAGATAAAAAAATCACTATCCTTGCTAAAACTGCAGATTTTCTATCTTACCACAAATGGTATTGCAACAGCTATGGCTCCGGTAAATACAACTGCCAGGATAAAAAGATTATATCTTGTATTATAATTTACCAAAAGTGAAGAATCATAGTACCCTTCCACATTCTGATCCTTATACATCCTTAAAAGGCCGTTTATCAGTTTTGACCTGCTCTGTTTACCTTTAAGCAGTCCGAATATCACAATCAGGTTTACCACTATTACCAGGGATACGATTATAAACATTACAATAAAAAGATTGGCCTCGTCACGTGAATTTTCAGCAATAGAAGAATTAATTCCCAGTGCCAGCAGGTTTAAAAAAATTGCAATTATTATAAAAATAATATCCGTTCGTGTATTCTGCTGGAGTTCCGATATGATATGCTTATGGACCTGTTCAATCATGCCGCACCTTCCTTCCATAAAACTTTATTTTAATTACAGCAGGCAAAATAAGCACCGCATGGCACCATCTGCCTAAATCCATCAGTCTTTATCCCATATGAATATGAGTATATTCTTTTTTATGTGAATTTTAAAGAAAAATTAAACATTATATAATGAGGTTTATCATGAATCCGGCCGTAAGCTATCCCACCGAACATGATAAAAAATGCAATTTCATTAAAATGGCAGTAGAAAAAAACTTTATCCCTTATGCGGGAAAAAGGGAGCTGAATACCATCGAAACTACCATATGCAACTAAAACTTGACTTCCCTGCCTGATATAATCGGTACCAGCTGTTTTAATTATTACTTCATGCCATAGACAATTGCAGTACAAATTAATATAATAAAAAATAATTTCAATAAGAATATGGATTCGCAAATAATAAAACCGCTCATTTTGACTTCAATTGCCGGTCTGTCCACTACTATCGGCAGTATAATCGGTCTTGCATTTAAGAGAGAAAGTTCCAAATTTATGAGTTTCGTACTGGGTTTTACCGCCGGGGTAATGGTCGGAGTATCTTTTTTTGAACTTCTCCCCTCAGGTTTTAAAGAACTGGGATTTACCAGGGCAAGCATAGCCTTTCTTGCAGGGTTCATCTTTATTTTCATAATCGATTCTTTTATTCCGCATGAATATATGGCGGAAAAGGGGAAAGCAAATGGTAAATCCGATAAAAAGCTTCTCAGAACCGGTCTTTTGGTGGCCCTGGGAATAGGTATCCATAATTTCCCCGAAGGTATGGCCACTTTTTATAGCGCACTCTTAGATATTAAAATCGGAATGGCAATAGCTGTAGCCATTGCCATACATAACATACCCGAAGGTATTGCCGTATCCGCCCCCGTATATAAAGCTACGGGCAGCAGAAGAAAAGCTTTCCTGTGGTCATTTTTATCAGGGGTAGTGGAGCCTATCGGGGCCTTGCTTACCGCTGTGGTACTCCTTCCATTCCTGAATTCTCAGGTTTTGGGCTACATACTCTCAGGCATTGCAGGACTTATGGTTTTTATATCCATTGATGAACTGCTGCCGGTTTCCAAATCCTACGGATATTCTCACCTTCCCATAATAAGTTTTTTCCTGGGAATGGGAGTTATGATTTTAAGTTTAATCCTTCTGAAGTGACCGCTTTTTCAACCTTCCCACCACCGGAAATCTCCTCAGAAAGTCCGCCCCATGCGGAGCTTTTTCAAGTTCCGGGGTTAAATCTTTTCCTGCCCGGTGGGTTACCTGATGTTTTCCGTTCTTCCACAGGAAACTGCCAGTAACATCATAGATCTCCCCGCGGTATGCAATATAAGCCGTTCTGCCTTCTCTACCGTCATATTTATTCAGCTCTTTTTCCGTAAATTCCTTCATTTCATGCAACTTATCCTATTATGGGTGATGCTTCAAGGTCAAATGGATTGGTCCTTATGGCCATAGAAAATAAATATGGGTAATTATTCTTTAAATGGTTCATATATGATACCCACTCGTATATCAGAGCGCTATAGGCTCTCTTCGTATCCCTTATCAGGTGTTCATAATCCTCGTCGGGTATATTCTCAAAACCTTTTCTCTCTTCAAGTTCATCGGTTAGATGAAATACGGCCCACAGGAGGTCGGTAAATGATTCATGCTCCAGCAGATTGGGATTTTCCAGCAGCCTTAAAAGAAAACCTCTTTTTTTAACAAGAAAATTCTTTAAATTCTTAAGGTTTCCCTCATTAATGTTTATTTCCGACTTGTAACTTTTAAATTTTTTATTTATATCCCTGAAATCCCTTTCTGTCCACCTGTCAACCTGGGACAGATGCTTGATTAAAATTTTGCAGTTTGCATCAAGATCCGAAAGATAAGTTAAAAGTTTGGTCCCGACTTCGCTGAAAAAAACTCCTATTACCATATTTAGTTTTGTAAGCAGTGCTTTTTTCTCCCTATCGCCTAAAACTCTGTGTATAATTACAGTTACCAAAAACACTTCTATGGGTACAAATGCAATATCTCCCAACAGATAAATAAAAATATGGTGCATATCTTTAAAAATGATAAAATGCAGTACATAAAGCAGTGCAGATGTTAATATTAAAGCTACACCTAGGATTAACTGCCATTTTACTTTTTTCATATAAACCCCTTTCTATAAATAGAAGGCTTTGCATATACCGCAAAGCCTTCTATTGAAAACCTATTTAACCGCAATTATCTTAAGAATTTTCCTACAAATGGAGAAGTTTCACCCCTTCTCAGGAAATGCCCTGACGGACCTTCTCCCAGAAATTCTGAAAACCAGCTCTCATGTTCTATTTCTTCATTAAGAATTGCCTGGGCCAGATCATAGGTCCTGTGGTCCTTGCCTGCGGTGATATTGCAGACATGAGTATAGCCTCTCACCGCACATCTTTCTGCTTCAACCAGTACCTTAAGTATGGCCATAACGTCTGTGGGATCCTTGGGCAGAGATGCAGGCGGACATGCCGACAAATCGTGAAAATCATTCATACGCTCCGGAAGCTTACCTCCAAGTTCATAGATCCTGGGAACAATTGCCTCAAAATGATTCCTATCCTCTATCCTTGCTGTTTCCGCAATTTCCTTCAATCCTTCTCCTTTAAGACCTATCAGGTTTGCTCTTAATATAGTGTAATAATAATAAGTGGTAAGTTCAGCTCCTGCATTCTTAACCAGCAGCTCTATGATTTCATCTACATTTACTCCTGCTTTCTCTACCATCTCTCTTGCTACTCTAGCCATTTCGTGCCTCCTTTTTTTTATTCCAGCAGCTTATAAAATATTTTTATTCTCTTTTTCCATTTGTCAAAAAGTTAACCTTATATATTATTAATTTATTTTTAAGCTTTTAAACTTATTATTTGTACTGAGTTTTACTTTTAAATTATAATATGAGCCATCAAAAAAATCCATTTTCATAACTTTTTTTAATTTTTAAAAATATATTATAAGTCTTTTATAAATAATACTAATAACTATATAAGAATTAATCTTATTTGTCAAATAATTTTTGCGTATTTAAAATATATTAAATCATATGCTTTTATACATCTTCCATATGCATAAATTTATTAAGATAATTAATAAGTTTATGATATAATAATCGCGGTATCTTTAATAACTAAAATAACATTATTCGATTAATTCAATTGACGGTAAAAATCAGCGTAATACATAAAGAGCAGCTAAGCAGTATTAGAACTAAAAAAAAGTTAAATTAGGAGTTTTATTTAAAACTCTGAGGTAAAAAATGACTAAAGAAAATTCAAATAAAATCATATATGTGTCAATTATTCTTGGGATATGCCTGATTATAAGCGCAGTAATCGCTTCCCTTACCTTTTATATAGTAAGATCCCCTGAAGATACGCTTTCCGTAACAGGCTCGGTAAGACAAAAGGTTACATCGGATATTGCCGTATGGAACGCCGAATTTTCAAGAACAGTCTTAGTCGAAGATTTGAAGACCGGATATGAAATGATGCAAAAGGACCAGGATATTGTAATGGATTTTTTTAAAGATAACGGATTTGATGAGGAAGATGTGTCAATCTCACCGGTGTTTATGGAACAACTGTACAGGTATGACCCTGATGCCCCCAAGGAAAATATATTGAGGCAAAATGTAGAAATCCAGTCAAATGATGTTGAAATTATTACTTATATGGCCAAGAATACCCAGGAACTTATAGGCAGAGGAGTTATATTTTCTATAAATTCCCTTGAATATTATTACTCCGGCCTGGCCGACCTTCGAATTGAATTAATACCGGATGCCATAAGCGATGCCAAGCTAAGAGGTGAAAAGATTGCCGAAGGCAGCGGTAAAAAAATAGGGGCCATAAAATCCGCAAATCTGGGAGTGGTGCAGGTTCTGCCCGTCAACTCCACTGAAGTCTCAGACTGGGGAACTTATGATACATCAACCATCGAAAAAGAAGTTATGATACCGGTTACGGTTATTTTTACATTAAAATAAAACAGTATAACTGCTCCCGGCAGGAAGCAGGACCGCATAACTGATATTATAACTGGAATGTTTCACTTAAGAAGAAGAATTAAACTTTTAGTTGCCAGGTCCCCCCAATTGGTGCCGTCCGGATCCATAAGGCCCTGCATTAATAACCCTATGGTTAATGCAAAAAGTATTTTGGATACTTCATCAGGGTTAACTTTTTTTATCACACCTTTTTTTATGCATTCCCTGATAATATATCCGAAGAACTCCATGTACATATCCATGGACTTTAGGACCACTTTCCTTAATCTATTGTCCCTAATTGCTTTAAGATAAATTTCCAGAAAAAGCGGCAGCTGGCTTTTAGTTTCCTCGAAGGCCGGCTGAAGTTTTTTAGGAATACTTATAAGTCCCCTATATATATCCTTTGACTTAAATTCTGAAAGGTTTATCTGGCCCGATACTTTTTTTATCCAGTTATCAAGAAGCCTTAAAAATAAATCCTGCTTGCTTTTGAAGTGATGGTAAAACCCGCCTTTGGTTATGCCGGCTCTTCTGCAGATATCAGTCACCAGGGTGCTCTCATAACCTTTTTTTTCAAAACATTCCGAGGCAGCCTTTAGAATATTATTAATGGTATTTCTTTTTCTTTCTTCTTGCTTCATCTATAAGTTATATAATACCCTAAAACCGGTATATTTATAAATGTCTAAATTCCAAAGATCCAGCCCGGATTAATATAAAATAATCTTTTTTGGCCATGGATCTTTTAAAGCAGCCTTCCAGGTTCTGTCAATA
>Ga0307420_1000342_pt1 | contig 22213 bp, 22 predicted proteins | sample SalMarWE160240MG_2_FD_202167 | JGI IMG/M metagenome (GOLD analysis project Ga0307420, IMG submission 202167) | Salt marsh sediment microbial communities from the Plum Island Ecosystem LTER, Massachusetts, United States - WE1602-40 | ecosystem: Environmental > Aquatic > Marine > Intertidal zone >... | reverse complement strand
ACTGGTCAGAAAGGATGTAATCGCCTTTTTCAAGGGCTTCAGTTCTAACTTTAACACCGCGCTCAATCAAACCCTTAACAATCTTCGCCGCAGTGCTCGCTTCGCGACTGTCAACGATAATTGTCGGTTCTTCACCATTCTTCTTCTTTTTTCCATCCAAATACGGAACAAGAGTTTCAGTTCCTGACATAAACACAACCCTAGAGTTGCGGTTACGTATCGGCTATTTATCTCATTTTCGTTTTCTGAAGTATTGCGTGCCATCTGGATCACAGCTCACATATTCGAATCCGGCTTCTATCAAAGCAAGTTTTTCTTCTCGTGTGGTGGCTATTCTGCTTGTGTATTCTTCAACTTCAAACTCTACCATGTGCATGTAAATCATGGTGGAGTTTATGGATTTGTGGCCTAGCTTCTGCTTAACGCGGAGTATGTCCTTTGACTTGTGGTATTCCATGGTAGCAAACCAATGTCGGAAGCTATGAAAGTGAATTTCCTTCAGTCTCGGGTTGCAGAGTTTAAATGCTGCTCGATTTCTTTGGTTGTTAAAGTTGCTTCTTAACTGATGAAGAGTGCTTTTTCCCCAAATCTTTTCGCCTTGCTTTGGAAGTGTCTCTATCATAGCAACAAGTTTATCGCTGATCTTCACTTGACGTGGTAAACTTCCTTTTTCGGGATCATTTATGTTTATGAATTTGCGTTCTAAATCTACGTTTTTCAATTTGAGGGTAAAGACTTCTCCGCTTCTTGCTCCGCTTTCCTTTAACACCTGTAGAAACACAGAGATTTTCCTGCTGCAAGCGTGGATAAGAGTGTTTATGTCCTCTTCAAATGGTATCCAAGGTATCTTGCTGCTTTGCTTAAACTTGTGAAAATCAACGTATTCCGGTATCGCTATCTTTAACACTTTACAGAAGCTAAGATATGTCCGTGCCACCATACTTTTTGTTCCGGCGCTCCAAGGCTCTTCACTAAATTGTTTAAGCCTTTTTGGTTCCAGATATTTTCTCGCGTTCATTATGGTTCTAAAAGTGTTTTCAGGATTGAATATGTCTGCACCTTGATCCTGTAGCATTCTTAACGCTTTCAAGTTGTTTTCTATGGTCTTATTGCTTAAGCCCAGCGTAATCCGTTTTGCTGTGTACTGTGCGACTGCACCCTTTATGTTATGTTCCGCATGGCTTTCTGTTCCCGCGACAGTCTTTGTTTCTGTCGTGGTGTCCAAATTTTTCGCCTTCTTTAAGACGCATATTTGGCTGTGGGTATTTGTCTGACATTCTTTATATGAGTTATTGCTGAACCGATAACCACAGTTTCGACATAAAAAACGCTGTATTTGCCCTTCATTAGTGTAGCGTAAACCGTCTTTGTATAGGCGATCTGAACCACACTCAGGACAATTTGGCATAAAATCACCTTCAAACCTTGCGTGTGTGAGAGCATATATCTGCGTGTGCGTGCGCGTGACTAAGTCTCTTCTTGACTTGTACTATCCTCTTGCACACTTCCTTGTTTCACCTTTGACCTTTCTTTCTCTCTTGAGTTCGTCTGAATGGGCCAATGTTTCAGCATCAAACCAGTAGAGGTTCCGCTCTTTGATGTACCCCATATATGACAGCTCTTTGACCTTTTCTTTGGCTCCCCTCAGGTTGTAACCGAATTCATCCATAATCATAGCGACTAGTTTTTGATGTGGAAGACCATTGGAGTGTTGTCTCATTTTGGCTAGGATATGCCTGCGTCTTTCCTTGTTATCTTCAAGTTCATGGCTCATTAAATCGCCTTCTCAAGAAATTCTTTGAGGGAAGCTCGGATCAAAGCGCTTGGCGTTTTAGCTTTTCCTTGCTTGACTGCTTCAATGATTTGCTTATACATCGCGTCTGGGACACGGAATATTATTCGCTTTTCCATTTGTACCAACAACCTAAGAAACGTTAAGTATGACCTTGAATAGAAGTATGACGTAGAAATCAAGTGTCAAAGAGGTGTAAATTAGGTGTATTCTCAATGTGAATTCAACACAAGAAACGAGAGAACTATAATTGAGCTTTTGAAAGACGCGCCGAAGCAACACACAGAGATTCTAAAGGCTTTTTCCAAAGAGAAGAAAGACCAAAGAAGCACAGTAAACAAACTTCTTAAGAAAATGGAAACTGACCACAAAATTTTCAAAGTTAATATTGACGGAAAGAGCTTCTATCGACTTGACATTTTTCCCTTTAACACACATCTATTATTTAGCATTGCAGACCAAACAGGGTATCAAGAATTATTAGAGGTAAAAAGAGACATATTGAAACATTATCCTGCTGTGCCAATCGAGAAAATCCTTGACAGACATATATTATTAGCTGATCCTCAGCATAAAGGAATAATTGAAACGTTAGAGATGATTAAACGTAACCGGTTATCCTATTTCTAAGGTGTTATGGAAAAGACTGGGCTTCCCTTATTCAGTTGGGCTGTTGCTTTTTAGCAAAGTTACTCTGTTCGTATCTCTCTATATATTAAGAGAACGTTTAAGCTCAATTTGGGCTTCTTTTGGCTTTGTTTATGATTCATTCACCTTAATGGCTTTAAGATGAATGAGTGATAACTCAAGGAAAAAAACAAGGCGGTTCCTCCGAGAAGTTTCCCTTTATATTATAAGAGATAATATTGATGATAGGTTTATTTCATAGCCGAATTTGCAAAAAACTTTCATAATGGAAATGCTTCGAATTAAAGTGTCAGCCTTAGGAGGATTATGCTCAGTGACTAGATTTCCGAGAGCGATTGAAAAAGAAGTTTTTGATAAAGCCGAGGGAGTTTGCCAAATTTGTGGAGATGATGTTAATTTTGGCAATGGTGAAGTGGAGCATATAATCTCCAAATCCCAAGGTGGAAGTGATGATATTGAAAACCTTCAATGGGCTTGTAACAAATGCAACAAGCTGAAGGGTAAGAAACTTACAAACGAGCAAGTTAGAAAGAAGCTCGGATTGCCTTTAAATTTCAAAGAGATTTTGAAATTGAAAGGTAAAGAAAAAAACGGAGTTAGCTTGAGGTTACAATTTGAAAAATTATATGGGCCCATATATTCCATCCTGAAAAATGCAACATGTAAGGAAATAAGGACAAATCCACTTACACGTAGTGAAAGAGTTTTGCTTGACAAAACCTTTTCCAATGAGCCTTTTTTACTTAGGGATTCTCATGAAGAATGGAGATTGCGAATCCGAAATTTGCCTCTCTCCGAGCCGATACCTACGAAATTCATTGAACATTTCAATCTCCGGTATGAAAGGCATAACGGAAATAAAGATGTGGAAGGGAAGTATGGCAAGCTGTATTCAATTTTCAAAAGAGTCCCTCAAAAGGTAGATGAGGTTTGCATCATATTTCCTAACGAGAAACTGATTATTGACGAGAAATTCTCAACATACCCAGACATTCCGTCTCCTAATCTCTATCTGTATTGGAAAGAAAAAATATGTCCTCTTGAAATTACAATGATTGTGATGGAACACATTCTCACGCTTTTAGAACATCCTAAAGCACATTCAAGCAATTCACACAATACTACGCCTGGACTCTATTTGATACCAAAAGAATTTGCTACAAAATTCTTTCAGGAATATGACCAAAAAAGACAAAGAATGAATTGAGAAAGCACGCTATCAAGAAAAAGAAAAAATTTGAAAAAAGGTTACGGGTGACATGGGAAAAATCCTGAAAACGAACCTGGATACCTCACCTCGGCCACTTTTTGACTGACTTCGGTGCCTTTTTGTGGTGTTTACTTACGTTTGCGGAGAAATATTAAGTTGTCCTTTTGACAAACGTATTAAGCGACAGGCTTCTATCATTACTGTCAAAGTTGCAACGTGAAATGACTTCCTGACTTCTTTAATAATTTGAACTGAATACGCAGTAGATAAACAGATATATTGGTTGAATTACGCTTCCAATGAATTAAGGGAGGAACCAAAAAAGTGTTGGAACAGCTAGGAAGTATAGGAAACATAGCTGTTCTTATCGCCTCATTGGTTGTCTTAATCAAAGCCAGCAGCTTAACAATCAATAATTCAGTTAACTTGGCAAGCGTAACTGGCTTGGGAAAGACCAAAATTGGATTCATACTTGTTGCTTTTTCCACCTCTCTTCCAGAACTTGTTGTTGTCATGTTCTCTATCATGAATCCTCAGACTATCGGGATTTCAGTTGGTAATGTTCTAGGGTCAAACATAGTAAACATATGCTTGATACTGGGAGCGAGTTTTATTATGATGGCTACAAAATATCCTGAAAGCGCAGGGTTTTTTACTAAAATGGCTAGAAATGAAGTAGGAAATCTTAATTTTGGACTTTTTGTTGCATCAATAGTTCCTTTGATTTTGCTTTATGTTGGCTATGCAAGTCAAATCGCGGGGTTCTTACTAGTAGCACTCTTTGCTTATAATATGTATGACCTTGCTAAAAAAAGAGAAGTTGTTGAGGAAATTTCTGATGCAGCAGAAAAAAATGAACTTAAAAAATACGTTACCAAAGCTTTCTTAGGTATCATCGGAGTTGTAGTCTGCGCCTATTTTATAGTGGAGTCAGCATCTTTCTTGGCATTAAATGTAGGTATTCCTCCAATAGTTGTTGGAGCTACTGTAGTGGCTTTTGGAACTAGTGTTCCAGAACTCGCGACAAGTTTAGATTCTGTCAGGAAAGGTTTCCTGGATCTTGCTCTTGGAAACGTCATAGGAAGTTGTTTTATAAACATCACTTTGATATTGGGATTGACTTTTCTGCTATCTCCTTTTAACGTAGACATATCAGCTTTTTCAAAATTAGCAATTTTTTCATTAATATCTAACATTGTATTAGGGTACATACTACAGAATACAAAGGTAAGCAAACGTGAAGGAACACTTCTAATCGCTATTTACATAATATTTGTGGCGATAAGTTTAAGCCCCTGATTAATGTCCATCAAATGATAAGCTAATTTCGGATGTGCTTAGTTTTAATTTCATTAACTTTCCGATATTCTGCTTCAATTCTTCGTCACTAAAAGCTCAAATACTTGTTTAATTTAGTTTATATCAGGTTTTTAACCTTGAAAGTTAGTAATATGAATGGAATGAAAGTAATCACTGCCGATGCCTTTAGGCTTGGAGAAGTTGACGGTGCTCATGCGGATACAGGAACTTGGCAAATAACCAATTTGATTGTTGAATTAACTAAAGAAGCTACAAAGGAACTTAATTTCAAAAAGCCTATGTTTGGGTCTTTAACAGTCTGTTTGCCTATCGCTGCAGTTAAGGAAGTCGGTGACGTAATAACCCTCAACAAATCCCTTCTAGAATTCAAAGACCTGAAAGAAGTCAAACCTGAGTAAACAATAAAATAACTCTCTTTTTTTTATTCTTTATTATCCAAATAACTTTGATTTAGCTATGCCTTTTTTCACTTCACAAACATTCCAAGATAAAATGAGGGGGCTGTTGAGAGTGGAGATATAGCCACTTGCACCGAGGCTACCTCACCTCGGCCACTTTCCTTGATTTTTTCTTGACTTTGTAACCAATTTTGTTTTTCAGGTGCAGTTAAATAAGAAGGCACGATATGGTCTTTCAGGTGAGGAGAATGGTTACCCGAGGTCATCGTAGGCTGGGAAGAACTATAAGAACTCTTGAAAACAGCGTTGAATTTAGTCCAAAGGAAAGCAAAGCACGAGAATCGGAAAGAAAATACAAGGAAAAAATTGAGCAGAGTTTTAAAGATTCACCAGTTCAGGATTTGCGTCAATTAGCCAACAGAATAAAATCAGATACACATAATGAATAAAATAAATTCCCAAAACGAATCGCAGTCACTTTCTAATAAACAAAGAAAAAGGGGATATGTCGCGGGTGACATCTCCACTATGCGGATTCTGACATAAACTCAACTCTGGTAACGTAACCAGAACCTTCACGTTTATTTCACTTACGCTTCCCCGAGCAAACCGACCGCCCAAAAAACAAGCTACACCTACAGACTTTCCAATCCAGTTGCGCTCCAGTTCCGCGAAACACGAAACCCTGCTATTCATACCTTTTCAAGTACAACGGCTTTTCCGCTTCTTTCCGCCTTTCATCCAAAGGCACGTTTTCCAACGAAACGTTCTCCAACATCTCGTCCAAGCGCTCTTCCGTGGTTTCTTTCTGCAAGCTGAAGCGAAGTTCCTTATCAAGTAGGGATCTCTTCGATTTTCTAACGCGAGAACCCATTCTATACTCATATCCTGTTTTCAAGACCACTCTATTATATGAGCATGTAGGATTTTAAGAGTTGTGAGTGACACGACACAACAACACATGAGCACGATGGACTAGAACAATGACCAACGTGTTCTATAGAACACTTCTATAAGCTAAAAACACCTAACCCCACTTACCTAAGACAAACGTACGCCGAAAAACAAGCTCAAAAACTAAAGACAAAAAAAAAATAAAGATGGGGAAAATTACAATCCCTTTTGGGTAATTTCTTTTACCACACCAGCAGCCACAGTTGTACCCATGTCTCGAACAGCGAAACGACCGAGTTCCGGAAATGTCTGATAAGTTTCAATAGCAATCGGATGCAACGGCTCCATCCTCACCCAAGCTGCGTCGCCGGTTTTGAGAAAACTTGGATGCTCCTCGACAACTTGGCCTGAGCGTGGATCAATCTTCTTCAGCAACTCAGTGAATCGGCACGCAATTTGTCCCGTATGATAGTGAAGAACTGGTGTGTATCCAGCAGCAATGGCGGTTGGGTGATAAATCACGATTATCTGCCCTATGAACTCTTTAGCTACTGTTGGCGGATTGTCCACTGGTCCAGCAACGTCTCCGCGGTGAACGTCCGTTTTAGATATGCCTCTCACGTTCATTCCAATGTTGTCGCCTGGCTCAGCCACCGAGATTTTGGTATGATGCATTTCCAGAGACTTCACTTCAGCCGTCTTATTGGATGGCATGAAAATCAGATTCATACCTTCTTTAAGCACACCCGTTTCAACTCTGCCAACAGGAACCGTGCCTATACCCGTGATGCTGTAAATGTCTTGAATTGGAATTCTTAATGGCTTATCAGTAGGTTTAGGAGGCACTTCCAAAAGGTCTAACGCTTCCATCAAAGTCGGTCCAGTGTACCAAGGCATCTTGTCGCTTTTCTTTGCAAGATTATCGCCTGTCCATCCTGAAGTGGGGACAAAATTGACTTTGTCAACCTTAAAGCCTACCATCCTCAGCATGCGTGAAACTTCGTTTTTGACCTCTTCGTACCGTTCCTTGTTCCAGTTGACTGTCATGTCATCCATCTTGTTAACGGCCACTATCACTTGGCGAACACCTAACGTGAAAGCCAGAAACGCATGTTCACGTGTTTGTCCGCCTGGACCGATGCCTGCTTCGAACTCGCCTTTTTTAGCTGAGACGAAAAGCACAGCGGCGTCAGCTTGGCTTGCGCCTGTGATCATGTTCTTGACGAAGTCTCTGTGTCCCGGTGCATCTATGACCGTGAAGTAGTACTTGTTTGTCTCGAATTTGAGGAACCTTAAGTCTATGGTTACGCCCCTTTCCCGTTCTTCCTTGAGATTATCAAGCACCCAAGCGTACTTGAATGTGCCCTTGCCCATTTTGTCAGCTTCATCCTGAAAGGCCTTGATAGTTCTCTCATCAATTGCGCCCGCTAAGTAAAGCAAGTGTCCAGTAGTTGTGGATTTTCCGTGGTCAACGTGCCCCATGATTACAAGGTTTAAGTGTGGTTTCGCGCTTTTGCTCATTTTTGTTCCTTCCTTATTTTTTTAATTTTTCCTTAAATTTTAGTGAATTCGTTAACACAACTGTTCTTTCAATTATTTTAAGATAACGGTGGTTTTCTCCACGATAAATATAGACTCATATCCCTTTATTTTTGTGCAGAACTAGTTAAAGACAACGCCACAGACTCTCCGTGCGAGCAAGAATGAAAAAAAATTCACTTCAAGCGCTTGGAGCTGCCATTTCAGCTTGAAAAATATTTATCAAAGGTTCGAGTTAGGAAATAGTATGAAAATTAATAACTTATCAAGCTACGCGAAAATTGTTGGAAAACAGCAGCTTAATGAAATATACGCTGAAGCTGAGAAACTTTCAGGGAAACACATCACTTGTGTTAATTCTACCTATCAAGGCGGCGGAGTGGCAGAAATTCTTAACAGTCTGGTTCCTTTGTTTGATCAGGTTGGGGTGGATTTTGGATGGAGGATTCTGCATGGCACTCCAGACTTCTTTACCATAACAAAGAAGTTTCATAATGGCCTTCAAGGCGATTCAATTAATCTTTCCCAGAGAAAAAAGGATATTTACTTCGAAACAAACAGGAGATTTTCCACTTTTTCACATTTAGAAAATCATGATTTAGTCATCATACATGACCCGCAACCTTTGCCTTTGATCTCGTTTTACAAGAAGACGCAACCGTGGATATTTCGATGTCACATTGACATTTCCAATCCCAACAAGGAAGTTTGGGACTACCTGAAAGGGTTCATCCAGAAATACGATCATTTTGTGGTTTCGCTGCCTGAATACAAGAAGGATGACCTTAACATGCCTCAGAGCGTTATCCATCCTGCCATAGATCCGGTGACGGCGAAAAACAAGCCTGTTTCCGAAACCAAGATCACCAAGTATCTGGATAAGTTCGGGATAGATCGAAAAAAGCCCATTATCTCGCAGGTCTCCAGGTTTGACCCGTGGAAAGACCCGATCGGCGTGGTAAAAATTTTTGAGAGGGTAAGAAAAAAAACGGATTGCCAACTCGTTCTTTTGGGGCAATTCGCTACCGATGACCCTGAAGGGCACAAGATACTGATGTCTCTTCAAAAGAAAGTGGACAAAAGCCCGTTTAAGCATGACATTAAACTGGTTGTAGTGGATAACGCGTTCTTAGTTAATTGTTTGCAGCGAGCTTCATCTGTTGTTATTCAAAAGTCCTTGAAAGAAGGCTTCGGATTAACCGTTGCGGAAGCCTTGTACAAAGGCACTCCTGTTGTTGCATCAAGGGTCGGTGGAATTCCTCTTCAGGTTTTGGATGGCGTGAACGGTTTTCTACACAGTCCTTATGACCTTAAGGGTTTCAGTGACAGCGTGATAAAACTGTTGAAGGATGAAAAACTTTGCGATACGCTGGGAAAGGCGGGAAAAGAGCATGTGACAAAGAACTTCCTGATTACGAGGTTAATGCTTGACTGGCTGCACTTAATGAATAATGTGTTAGCTGAACGTGGCAAGTGAAGTTGAGATTTGATAATGAATAGACTTCTAATTGTGTCGAATCGGCTACCCGTGACCATTCAGAAGAAGAAGGGTACATTGTATTTTAATCAGAGTGTTGGAGGATTAGCCACTGGTTTAGGTTCCTTTTATAAATCCTTCAACAGCAAATGGGTGGGATGGTGCGGAATCCCCTCAGACAAAATTGGCGGGGAAGAGAAGAAAACTATTGAAACCAAGTTGGAGAAAGAATTTTCTAGCTACCCCGTGTTTCTATCAAAAAGAGACGTTGAATTATACTACGGTGAGTTTTGTAACAAAACATTGTGGCCACTTCTCCATGGCTTCACTCAATACGTTACTTACGACAGGAACTCGTGGAGAGCCTTTGAGAAGGTAAATGAGATTTTCGCCAATAGTGTTTTAAAAATCGTGGAACCCGACGACATGGTTTGGATACACGATTATCATCTGATGCTTCTTCCAAGCCTGCTCCGGGAGGAGCATCCAGATATGACGATAGGGTTCTTTTTACATACTCCTTTCCCGGGTTCAGACGTTTTCCGTTTACTTCCGTGGCGGGAAGAAATTTTGTACGGTTTGTTGGCGGCAGACCTCTTAGGGTTTCACACTTACAATTACGTTCAAAATTTTCTCATGACAGTACGACGTTTGCTGGGTCTCAACCACACTTTAGGGAAAATAATCGTTGGCAACCATCTGGCAAAAGTGGATTCTTTCCCTATTGGCATCGATTATCAACTATTCGCCGATGCAGAGACTAAACCCAAGGTGCAAGCAAGCATCGATAAACTGAGCAGACGATTGGGGAACACTAAAAAGATTTTATCGATAGATCGGTTAGACTATACGAAGGGCGTGCTTCATCGGCTTAAAGGGTTTGACCTTTTTCTTAAAAACTATCCTGAATATAGGGGAAAAGTTACTTTGGTGCTTGTGGCGGTTCCCTCCCGTACAAAAGTTAAACGTTATCAATCTCTCAAGAAAAATGTTGACGAGCTTATAGGTAAAATCAACGGGGATTATGGAAAGGTAGGTTGGACGCCCATTCAATACATGTATCACTCTTTGCCGTTTCACAGTTTACTTGCGCTTTACCGTATTTCAGACGTTGCCATGGTTACGCCTTTGGCAGACGGAATGAACCTGATCGCTAAAGAATACATAGCCACAAAAACTGATGGCAAGGGGGTTCTGGTTCTTAGCGAAATGGCTGGAGCCGTTGAGGAACTCAGAGAGGCTATCATAGTTAACCCCAATAGCATAGACGAAATTGCGGAAGCGTTGAAGAAGGCGCTATCCATGCCTGAAGAAGAACAGATCAGACGAAATAGGACAATGCAGGAAAGGCTTTGTAGCTACAACATCAATGTTTGGGCTGATGATTTCATGAATAGCTTGTCACAGGTTAAGAAGGACCAGCAGGAGTTAAAAGCTAAAGAAGTGGGAAGCAAAATAAAAGCTAAAATTATTGATGACTACCTCAGAAGCGAAAGTCGATTGATTTTTCTAGATTATGATGGAACTCTGGTGCCGTTTGCTTCTACACCTGAAGCGGCAAAACCAGATGCGGAACTTCAAAATTTACTAGGTTCTCTGGCTAAAGATGCAAAGAACCAAGTTGTAATCATAAGCGGACGGAACAAAGAGTCTTTAGAAGAGTTCTTCGAGCATGTTGACATCGGGTTAGTGGCAGAGCACGGTGCGTGGATCAGGGATGACCAAGGTAAATGGGCGACAACAGGCGATTATAACACGGATTGGAAAGAAACAATAAGACCGATTCTTGAACGTTTCAAGCGCAGGACTCCTGGTGCTTTGGTTGAAGAGAAGGATTTCTCGTTGGTGTGGCATTACCGCCGGGGGGACCCGGAATTATCTGCGGTCAGAGTCGCAGAGCTGAAAGAAACGCTTTATTTTCTAACTGCTAATTTGGAGCTTGATGTTGCTGAGGGTAACAAAATTGTGGAAGTGAAAAACGCGGGTATAAACAAGGGTCACGCAGCCATGAAATGGATGTCCAAGAAGAAATGGGATTTCATGTTGGCGGTTGGAGATGACGTTACAGATGAAGACCTTTTCAGCGCGCTTCCCGAGTTCGCGTATTCTATTAAGGTTGGGTTGGCACCGTCGAAAGCGAAATTTCGGTTTAAATCGCAAAGAGATGTGAGGTTACTGCTTGAGAATTTGCGTGATGCAAAAGCAAAACGCGCGCTTTCTCAAAACTAAGTGTTCCCTTTAATAGGCATTAACTAACGTTTGCGTTTTTTGAAGTAGACAAATAGTCCTGCACAGGCAATAGCAATGGCTAAAACTAGCGCTTTTTGAAAGCTGTTTTCTTTTGTGTTCCATCCAATTGTAAGAACTGGGTTGTCTTGGGAAGAAAAGTAAGTTACCGGTTGACTTGACGGCGAAGGCTTGGACTCTGATGGTGAAAGGCTTGGAGAAGAGTTGGATGAAGTTTGTGGGGCATCTACGGTGAAGTAAACGGTGGCGGTTCCAAATGCCCCAACAAACCAGGCGTGTGCAGCCGCTTTCAAGGTGTAATTGCCGTTTGGCAACCCCATGAACATTTCAACTCCCTTTAATTCAAGGTCGGTTGGTTGCTCTCTGTTTATCACTCCTGAATAATTTGTTCCCTCAAGCCAAAACTCGATAAATTCCACTCCGCCAATTGGAGCGACAGCTGAAATGTTAACCATAACGTTGTTTGTAGTGTAAGTGGTGCCGTTTTTCGGCGAATTTATTGAGACTGAAGGCGTGCTGGCTACTTTGAAGTACACCCAATCAGATGAGTAACTTTTTCCCTCCGCATCTTTCATGTAAACCACCAGGTTATGTGAGCCCTCAATTAACCTTGTTAAAGTCATGTTTCCCGAGATTGTAACGTTTGCTTTGTTGTCCAAAGAATAAGCTGTCCACGAAACAGGTTTATTCACTGTGAATCTTAAGGGAATATCCTTTGTTGCTTCGTTCAAGCCTTTCTGATGCAATCCTGACGCGGGAGACAGTATTTTCACGGTGATGTCTGCGTTCAGTGCTGGCGGTGGAGCTGGCGAAGGCAATGGACCCTGGAAATATGGTTCAGATGGTTCTGGCGAATTTGAAACGAAATTATAAATGTCGTTCGTGTTGTTCACAAGTTCGTTATTGTAAGCTTGAGTGGGTAATGAATCGTAAAATGCGAGGCCGTAATAGTTAGCCTGTATGTAGTTTTCGTGTATTTTGTTGGTCGTGCTTCCTGAGAGGCAGACGCCATCATGATTGCCCGTCATGTTGTTTCCGAAAACGTTGTTTTCGATTGAATTCACGATATTTAAACCGTGAGAGTTGTTGTTTGTTATGTTGTTCTTTGAAACGGTTATGAAACGGGAACTGAACGTGACTACCATTCCGCTGCCTGGGTTATCAATTATCTGGTTTTCAGTGACCGCGCTGGATGTGCATTGAAAAATAACTGCGCCTGTAATGTGATTATGGGTTATTTCGTTCCCAGAGAGAGTTACCGACGAAGAAAACGCGATTCTGATTCCGCAGTCTCCGTAGCTGTTCGTTATCTGGTTTTTTGAAACTATACCGTTGGAAGCGGATTCGATGTTAAGCCCAACAAAATTATCCGTTATAAGGTTGCCGCTGATGTTACAACCCGCGCAGCTGTAAAGGAACACCCCGCACATGTCATCGTAAACAGGGAAACCCGATGGTCCAAATTCTGGAAATTCGGTTGGAATTCTTCTGCCGCTGTTCTGGATAGTGAAGCCGCTTATCTCCACATTGATGGATGCAACCGTTATAACGTCGCCAGTGGAGTTTCCGTCAATTATTGAAGTTTTGTTTTCACCCCTGAGCTTTAATTGCTTGTCAATGACCACGTGCTCGTAGTAATTTCCAGCCCGCACCTGAATTATGTCACCAGATGAAGCCGCGTTTATGGCCGCTTGTATAGAAGAAAAGTCTGCTTCTGGCGAGTCATCGTCTACAATCCATGTTGTATTTTCAGCCCGAGCCAGATTAGTTGAGGCTGCAGCGAAAAAGCTTGAGAAGACAAGTATCAAAATGAAACCTGAAGCTGTTTTGCGTCCCGCTTGGATTTTCATCTCAAGCACCAAAATAACTTTGCTCTTTTGCGTAATAAAAATTTTTTTGTAAAGGTTTCTTGACTAAACATTTTTTTCTTAGTCAAGATTTCTTGACTAACAAATTCTGAACATGAAACAGGCTCTGCTGTAAGAGGGTTTTAAGCTGAAGTGGCATCAGCTAAGTTTTTTGCCGACTTTTTCCTTGTAGGCTAAAGTGCCTACGGTTACACCTATGACGAGCATCAATGTAAACACGACGCTTGGGTATTCTGGAAGCGCCCAAACGTTTGAACTTGTCATTTTCACTATGTCCGCTTTTTTGATGACTTCATTTGTGTTTGGGTTGATAAATGAGTGCACGCGGTACATGTCAACAAGCACTCCTGTTTTCCTGTCGAAATAACAATCGCCGGAGTCTTCAGAGCTGGTCCACGATAGATGATTTATTTCCCTTTTGCCGTCTGGGTAACTCCATTCCAATGTTTCGTTAATTGTAAACTGAACCGTTGACACCTTATCTCCTGCTCTGAGATTAGCGGCGCAGAAAGGAACCCCTGCGAATCCCGAGCTGAAGTTCAAGTTTTTTGTCAGGTCTGTTTGCCCGTTGATGCGGTCTTCACTTCCATTATAGTAATGAAGAGTGTAAACATGGGAAATAACAGGTCCAGAAACACCTGTGATTTCGATACTCACCCATTCGGTGTTGTTCGCCTCGAAAGGGGGCACGTAAATGATCGCGTCTGGGTCGCTGGAAGAAAAGTGCCCGTACATAGTATAGTAGAAAACGTCACCTTTGGCTACACCAGGCGTCACGGTCTGCGCCGAAGTTACTTTTGCGCCTGCAAAGCAGAGAAGACAGAGCAGTAGAATGATGGCGGAGAAACCTCTATCCATGTTTCGTCACAAGATCATATGTTGCTTTGCCGTTTTATGAATTATGACTGCTTGTCAATGAGTTGAGGCGTAAGGCTGGGAAATTGTATTTAACTTGTTTGCGGAAGATATAGCTGTTGAAGTCTCATGCCGACGAATCTGCCTCCCGAAGCTATGGATAAGTGGGAAGAGGTTGAAGCTGCCCGTACCCCTAGGGAAAAAATGGAAAAGATGCAGGAATTCCTAAAGTACGTTCCGCAGCACAAAGGTACAATGAAGCTTCGCGGCGAAATCAAGAGGAAGATTGCGCTTATTCGCAATGACTTGGAAGACAAAAAGCGTAAGGGCGTAGGCAAGAGCAGCGGTGGACCAAAACTTTTTATTGAAAAAGAAGGGTCGGCGCAGATAGCGGTGATAGGCGTGACAAACGTGGGCAAAAGCTGCCTGATGAGCGCCACAACAAATTCAAAGGTGCTTGTTACCCCTACCCCGTACAGTACACATGAACCAGTGCCTGGTATAATGGATTATGAGGATGTGCAGTTCCAGCTTATTGAAGCTCCAGCGGTAATGAAGGGCAGCGCAGATGGACGGGGAACAGGACATGTCACGCTTGGTTTAGCGCGAAATGCTGATGGCGTAATTTTAATGGTTGATTTATCACATAATCCTATTGAGCAGTTAGAGTTGGTCTTGGCTGAGTTAGAGAAGAGTCGGGTCTTGGTAAACAGGCCAAGTGGACGTGTAACTATTAATCGTCGCCATGCTGGTACCGCGCTAAGAGTTATCCTTCTTGGACACCTGATTGATTGCAGCATGCGTGATGTAGAAGATTTATTGAAAGAATACAAAATTCACGATGCCATTATACGAATTAGCGGTGATGTCAGGTTGGAAGATGTAGAAGATGCAATTTTTGAAACCACAATCTATAAGCCAGCAGTTATCGCAGCAAACAAGTTGGACCTAAAAGGCGCTGAGGCGAACCTGCGTACATTAAAAAGGCATGTTAATGGCAAGTTGCCTATTATCGCCATGTCTTGTGAACGTAAAGAGGGACTTGACGAGTTAGGCAAAGCAATTTTTGATAGTTTAGGGGTTATTCGGGTCTACACCAAGGAACCCGGTTCAAAGGAAGAGACTGGTCGCCCGTTTGCACTTAAACGTGGGGCTACAATTAATGATTTAGCGAAGAATATTCACAAAGACTTTGTTCATAATTTCTTGTTTGCCATGGTGTGGGCTAAGCGTTTGCCCTTTAGTCCCAAAAAGGTTGGGTTGAATTTTGTTTTGGAAGATGAGGATGTTGTGGAGGTCCACACTAAGATTTAGAGTTTAAAACGGGTGTTTTTAGAAAGATAAAGAGATTAGATTGGCGGTTTTATCTGCTGGATTGGGCTATGCGTTCGATTTCGTTGCGTTTGGCGACGCCTGCGCTTTTGATGTCGTTGTTAGCTGCAAAGATAAGTTCGTCTGCGATGGTTTCTGGTACGCTGCGCGGGTTGTTTGCGCTGGCGCTGCGTGCGCCTTCGGTGAGGTTTCGAAGTGCCATGTCTATTCGCCGTTGAGGCGCCAAGTCTACGCTGAGGTGGTAGACGGTTCCGCCGTAGCTGAGGCGTGTGGTGTCTTCTGCTGGCGCGCTGTTTTCTACTGCTTGAACGAGGATTTCCACGGGGTTTTTTCCGGTGCGCAGGTGGATTATTTCAAACGCCTGTTTTACGAAGTTGGTGGCGCGGGCTTTTTTGCCGGCGTTTTTGCCTGGGCGCATGAAGCCGTTTATGAAGCGTTCTACGATGTTGACGCGGGCTTTGCGGAAGCGTTGGTGTTCGTGGCGTCCCATGCTGTGGGGCAGGGTCATGGGCGTCAAGTTTATGTAGCGTTGTAAGCCGGGGTCTTTGACCTCTATGCCTTCGAAGGTCCATTTTTGGAAGAGTAGGATTTCCTGTTTTGCTTTGCTCATTCGGGTCACCTTGCGGGTTTTTGTTTGCGGCCGTAGACGAGTTCGTTTAGGCTTACGCCGTTGACTTTGATGACTTTCCAGCGGACGCCTGGGATGTCGCCCATTGCGCCGCCTCGGGTGCCGCCTATGCCTTCGACGATGACTTCGTCGTGTTCATCGACGACGTTTAGGGCGCCGTCGCCTGGGAGAAAAGCGGTTATTAAGCGTCCGTTTTTGATGAGTTGCGTGCGGACGCATTTGCGTATGGCGCTGTTCGGCTGTTTGGATTCAACGCCTACTTTTTCTAGAACTATGCCGCGGCTCATGGGTGCGCCCTGTAACGGGTCGACTTTTTCGTCTAAGCGGAGCATGCGGCGGTTAAAGTAACGATCTGACCAGCGGAAGTTTTTCCGTTTGGCTTTAAGTTGTCTTGCGGCGAATTCGCCTCTTGGAGATTTTGGGCACATGCCTTATGTTTCCTCTTGCACAGCATAAATCCCAACACACATATATAAACAAAACGAAGCTGAAGCACGGGTTTCGTTCGGATTACTTTGTTGCATGTTGTTTGCTTTACTTTCACTGTACTCTCCCCTGCACTGGGAAGTCGGTTCTAGGATAGCTTAAAAGCCGTTGAGGAGGCACTCTTTTTCTTAAAGATTGGGAGAAGTGAAGCGTTTGTATCAGAATACCGTTGTAAAGAGTATGGCGTCTCCGCCTTTGCTTTCGCTGAACATGCGGAACGTGAACCAGTTGTTTCCGGGTTTTGCTTTGGGGGATTTTGCTGTGCTTTATGGGTCTTCGTCTGTTGTGTCTTTGTCTTCGCTGTTGTGTGTGAGGGCGCAGTTGCCTGTTCAGCTTGGAGGTTTAGGAAGCAACGTGGTTTTTGTGGATGGCGGAAACACTTTTCAGCTTTATCATGTGGCTCGGTTGGCGCGGTTGCATGGGCTTGACCCGAAGCAGACTTTGGAGCGGATTTACATTTCCAGGGCGTTCACGGCTTATCAGATGACGGCGCTTGTGCTTGAGAAGCTTAGAGAAACTATTCGGCGGTATGATGCGAAGCTGGTGGTGATTTCGGATATTGCAGGGTTTTTCTTGGACAAGGACGTTGCTGAGACTGAGGCGCGTCGAGTTTACAGCCAGGTAACTGCTTACCTCTCAAACTTTGCGAAGGAAAACCAGGTTATGCTGGTTGCCACGTATCCGCCGCATCAGGCGAGCAGGCGAAACACTCTCCTTCATGAGGTAACTTGTGGAAGAGCCAACACGGTCATATCGCTTCGGCAGACAAGGTATGAACGGGAATTCGTTTTGGAGAAGCATCCGCGCTACGTTTTGGGGGTTGCGGAACTTCCCTCTGAGACTCTTACGCTGGATCATTTCTTGAAGGCTTAACGATGGGCCGGACTGTTGAGTCGTACCGTATGGCGTTGGAAGATGAAATCAGCCGGTGGAAAGGATTCTCTAAGGCGCTGCGCACCGAGGGTCGGGAGGCGTTTGAGGCTTTGATGGATGCGTGCAGGCTTTTTGCTTCAGCGGGAAGCAATGCTACTCAGCCGATACTTTTTGAGCCTATGGTCATGTCTATTCTGCTTTTCCAGCAAAAACAGCTGCGTAGGTTAGAGAAGGCTTTAGATGCGGTCAGGCAACGCGGGCAGTTCGAAGCGTGTTAGGGGTTGGCTTCTTGATGTTTACCCTTCTGGCTTCGGTGAAGTCGCGGTTTGGGTTATCGGCGAGAACGGTGAGCGAGTTAGGCTTACGGACAGGTTTCAGCCGAAAATCTACGTTTCAGGCAAGCAGGAAGACATAGAGCAGTTAGCCAGCGGTTTCTTTTCCGGCCGAGCCGTTGCCATGTGGAGTTTTACGTGCAAGTATGCGCAGCCGACTGATGGTGAGAAGTCAAGGGTTCTGGAGGTCACGCTTAAGGACTGCAGAAAAACGTTTGCGTTCACGCGGTTTGTTCTGGAAAAGGGCGATTACCTGCGGTATCAGGTTCATAACTGCGATTTGCATGGGGACAGGGCTTATCTTTTTAGTCGTGACCTGTTTCCGCTTGCCCATGTGGAGGTGGAAGCTGAAGACGAAGGTTTGAGGTACAAGCTTTTAGATTCGGTGCGGGATCTTCACTATTCTGTTCCGCCTTTGCGGGTGACTCGGCTGGAGGTGGAAATTGCCAAAGAGCACAAAATAGCTGGCTTCAGAGACCCGATAGGCAGGATAGTTGCGGTTCAGGGTGACAAGCAAAGGGTCGTGGGTTCTGGAGAGGAAGCTGAGAAGCTGTTGCAGCTTGTGAGGGTCATCAGGGATTTCGACCCTGACATTGTTTTGACGTCTGGCGGGGACTCTTATCTTTTCCCCTACCTGATTCACAGAGCCACAGTCGGCGGCGTCTTGGACAGGTTTGTGCTTAACCGTGATGCGGTTCCTTTTGTTAGCAAGGTGGGGCGGGGCAGAACGTTCTTTTCTTATGGGCGCACGTTCCACAGGGCGGCTACGATGCGGCTTTACGGCAGGGTTCATGTTGACCGGAATAACACTTTTGTTTTGAATGAGGCTGATTTTGACGGGTTATTTGAGGTGGCGAGAACTTGCAGGGTGCCGTTGCATACCGCTTCACGTGCGTCTATCGGCTCCAGCATGTCTTCGCTTCAGTTTTATCAGGCGGTTAAGGATGAAGTTTTGATTCCTAGGAACAAGAGCATACCTGAAGCCTTCAAGTCCGCTTATGAGCTGCTTGTGGGGGACCGTGGGGGCTTTGTGTATGAGCCGCAGGTGGGGATTCATGATGAGGTGGGCGAGGTGGATTTTTCCTCGATGTATCCTGTTTTGATGGTGAACAACAATATTTCCGCTGAAACCGTGCTTTGCAGGTGTTGTCCAGATTCGCGGCGGCGCATTCCCGAGTTGAATTATCACATCTGCGAGAAGCGGACGGGTATCGTTCCTAAAGCATTGAAGCTTATTGTCACCAAGCGACTTGAGTATAAGCGGCTGGCGCAGGAAGTTCAGGACCCTGAGCTTCGGGAAGTTTATGATAAACGGCAGGCGGCTTTGAAGTGGATTTTGGTGACGTGTTTCGGCTATTTGGGTTATAGGAACGCCAAGTTTGGCACCGTTGACGGTCACATGGGGGTTTGCGCGTTCGGCAGGGAAGCGTTTCTTAGGGCGGCTCGCATGGCGGAGGCTAGGGGTTTTGAGGTTATTCACGGGATTGTTGATTCGTTGTGGCTGAAGAAGAAAAACGCGTCTGTTTCAGAGTACACGGATTTGTGTGCGGAAGTAAGCAGGAAAATCGGGGTTCCTTTGAATTTTGAGGGGGTTTACAAGTGGGTTGTTTTTCTTCCCTCCAAAGTTCATCCTAACATCGGAGTGTTAAACAGGTACTACGGCGTCATGAAAAACGGCAAGGTGAAAGTCAGAGGCATAGAAGTGCGGCGCAGGGATACCCCGCGGTTTGTTCACGACGCTCAGATGGACATGATTAACGTTTTAGCTTCTGCGGATGACTCTAAGCAGTTTATGGCGAAAATCCCTGAGGTGCTCGGGGTTGTGAAGGAGCATCGGCGGAAACTGCTGGACGGGGATGTGCCTGTGTGGGATTTGATTGTCACGAAGCATTTGTCGAAGCACCCGAGTAAGTACAAGCAGCATGTAAGCCAGGTTATTGCGGCGGAGCAGTTGATGAAGGAAGGCGCGGAGGTTCACGCGGGCAAAAACGTCAGGTTCCTGTTCACGAGGGCTGATGACAAGCGGTATGAACGCAGGGTTAAGGCGGAGCAGCTGATAGAGAAGGGCGTTAACGCGGACACACGAAAGTATCTGCTTCTGTTGTACGCTTCAGCGGCGGGCTTGTTGAGTTTTGCAGGGTACACGGCTGAATCGGTTTATGACGCGGTCAGAGGATACAAACACAAAAACCTCACGGACTACTGAGTTTGGAGAAAGAGTTTTGGTTGGATTAAATTTTAATCCCGACGACGACGAGTGACTTGCGTCGGGGGTATGAGGTGAGGTCAGGAAAAAGGCAAGGATACAGAGCTTGAAAATGCTTATGAAAATTGAAAGGCAGAAAGCAAGCGGGAGTTTTAATTTCTGAAGGCAAGGCTTGCCCTATCCCCCATACCATAAGGCTTGACTATGCCCCTTTCCCAAGAAAGGGGGATTTCCTTAGTGTTTGCGTTTCTTGAAGTAGACCAGCAACATGAACTACTAAAGCGTTAAGTGTCTTGAAGCCTATTGAATGGAAGCAGCAGCTCATCCAAAAGGGTGCTGTTCATCATAACTCTAACCGAGAAGGCTTTTTGCCCTCCTTGCTCCCAAACGTGAGCTTCCTCCAACGTGTACAAATCTGAAAGAAAACCGCCCCTCAGCTCTCGTGTTTCACTCGCATTAAGCTTTCCATCATAGCCGCCATATTGGGCACCATGGCCGATTATTCCAGGGCTATAAAGCCCCGTCGAAGACACAAGCGCATTGCCGTTGACTAACAGTTTGACATCCACGGACAGTCCTTCAACAGCGCTGTTTCCCAAATTTTGAAGCGTGATATTGAAATTTCGACTCCACGCTGTGCCGCCTGGTCCAGGACCCCCACTGTCTGTCCATTCGAACGCTAAAATCCTCACGCCTTCAATAGAATTTTCAAGTTCTCTGAGCTGCTCTTGAAGCCTCCTGTTTTGGTCTTGAAGTTCGTTTACCTGTTTCTGCAGGTCATTGTTCTGGCTCTGAAGCTCGCTGATTTGATTATTAGCAAACCAAGCGGCGATAGACGCAGCGACAATAACGATTATGACCGCGCTTGCAGCGATTTTCTTGTTCATATTACTCAACCATTCCTGCTTGATTCTGGGTTGTTACGGCATTAAAAGCGTTTTTATCAAGGTTTCTTGATTAACCCGCTTTTTCTTAGTCAAAATTTCTTGACTAACTCGTTTGCATAACCGTTAGCTTGCTTTTCTTCTAACCGTTCAGATATTTCTAACCCTTTAGTTTCGACCAAATGATGATAAAACTCATGCAGAACATTCCTTTTCTTTAGGCTACGCTTAGAAAAATATGCCTTGCCTGCAAAATAATAGGCTTCATAACCTCTGCCTACCTTCTTGCCGTTAAGAATAACCTTCATTCTCTTAACTCCAAGGAAGTTCACGGCTTTCTGACATCCCTCAAGCTCATAAATAATCAGGAATCGTTCACGAACACTCTTGCGGGGAATGCGTATCCGCATTTCACCACCTCAAGATAGACGTGCCAATCTTGGAATCCAAGTCTTTCTTTCATTCCTCAGATATTTAGCGAGCAACAAAACCTCTTCACTAATTAGAGTATCCTTAGTTTTTTTACCGTATCCAATTCTCGGAATTTCAACTTCATGATTAAAAGACAGCACAGACCGTCAGCTAAGCTATCAGCTTCAATCAAGTTTTGACTATGTGGCTTTGCAGAAGTTGTTGTTCTGTGAGGGCTTTTTCCATAAGCTCCTTAAGCGCTCGGTTCAGGTTGCCGTTGTAGTAGGGGCGGACGATTTTCTGGGCGAACTCCGCGAGCAGCGTGGCGGGAACGCCGTGGAATGTCAGGTCCACCAGCAGGTCGTCTTCGGTGGCGGTTTCCGTTAAAGCTACTTTCCTTTTCATACGCAATGGCTCCGTTGTTACCGCTGCTTTATGCTGTGACTGCTAAAAAGACGCGCGCTCCAAAGAACCTGCAACAGCGGTGAGAGGCTGGTTAAAGTGAACGCCGACTCTTTGTAAATTAATTGGTAAATTTCGCCAACCTTCAAACACGCTTTTCCAACCCAGTTTTCCCAAAGGAGGTGACGCAGACAAATCAGGCTTCACTGAACCCCGCTGTTCAAACAGCAATCACAGGAAACCCGAACATATTTGCCGTCTATTTGGATCCTAATAGCAGATATATGCAGAAACTATAGAGGGGGGTCTATCCCACAAGCGCCTTGCAGCCTATTTAAAAGGGGGATATCCGTTTCAGAGCGCGACAGCTGCAGCCGTCTCTCTTCAGCTTAAACTATTTAAAGAGGGGCT
>Ga0307420_1000340_pt1 | contig 22228 bp, 21 predicted proteins | sample SalMarWE160240MG_2_FD_202167 | JGI IMG/M metagenome (GOLD analysis project Ga0307420, IMG submission 202167) | Salt marsh sediment microbial communities from the Plum Island Ecosystem LTER, Massachusetts, United States - WE1602-40 | ecosystem: Environmental > Aquatic > Marine > Intertidal zone >... | reverse complement strand
AGGCCGGCCAGCCGGACGGTGTGATCACATTGCCCGTATGTGGCCTGTGGATGGGATTGTTGGGGAAAACGGGGCCTTTTATTTCTGGTTTGATGAAGAGGAGCATAAGCTAAAAAAGCGATTTCTCGATTCAGATGAGGTTCGAGCCGAGAAACGGCTGTGTTTGAGTCGAATCCGTGATGAAATACTGATCAAGATTCCAGGTACAGCCATTGCCAGTGATCAGCTTTATCGAGAGACCGATGTGGCCATTGACTATTGCGAGGACGTGAAACCCTTGAATCAAGATGCGATTGAGCAGATATGTGAAATCTTCTCCAAACACGGAGCAACATGCAAAATCTCCTCTATCCATGTAAATGGGTGGTTTGGAGACTATGATAAGCTGGGCATGACAAAAACCTTTGTTCAGGAGCGTTGGGGGCTGGATTTGGATGCAAACAACGAACGGTTCCTGTTCTGCGGTGACTCGCCCAACGATGAGCCCATGTTTCATTATTTTCGTTATACCGCCGGGGTTAAAAACATCCTCCTCTTTCAAGACCAGCTCACACATCTTCCGGCCTTTGTTGCTACTCAGGAAGGGGTGAGGGCTTTGCCGAAATCGTTGAAACCATCCTGAAAGGGCGCTCCAAATGAAATATCGATGCGACATCTGCCTTTTTGAGCCAGATGCCGGGGGAGCCATATTTTCTCGCAAACACATGGTGCCCTGAAACCGAGACCATCTTAAAAAAAATTAGAGCTGCCCATCAAAACACGCTGATTCGACATCCACAGCTCCTGAGCACCTTCCTACTCCTATTGGCTGAAATTCGATGACCCTCATGGACTTCCATTTCCCCTGCCGGTAGCGCATCATAAAGGCAATTCCCAGGACGCAGATGTAAAAGGTAGCCAGGGTCCAGGCCACATACAGTCCTGCTCGAAAGATCTCTACTGCCACGTACATTGGGGTGATCATCACTCCCAACGACAGCGCACCAATGGTCCACATAATAAACCTGGTATCGCCAGCACCCTTAATAGCCCCTGAAAAAATCAGATTCAGGGCATCGAATAAGGAGAACACGGCCACGAACCGCATCAGGATCACACCCAGATCCATGATCTCTGCATATTGCGCAGCAGTGTGGTGATGGGCCTTAAAAAGATTGAGCAGCGGCTTGGGCGTAACAACAAAAACAACCGCCACGAGCATCATATAGGCCATGGTGATATGGAGCGCACTCATGGTTGCATATGTCCCATCCTCCGGCCTCCCGCGTCCAATTGCCTGGCCTACCAGGGTGGCAGTGCCTATATGAAAGCCAACCATGGGCAAAAAAGAGAGGGTCTCTATGGAGAGCACAATATTGGATGCAGCCAGCTCCAGATCCCCCAACCTGCCCACCATCTGGATAAAAAAGGTAATCCCGAAGATCTCCAGAAAAAACTGGAAACCACTGGGAAGACCATAGTGCATCAACCGGCTAAAGAGCTCTTTATCAAAGGCCCTGCTCCTCCAGGTATCATACCTGGATCGGTTTGCAGGGCTGAAGATAAGCACGCTCAGGATACCCACAATGGTGGCTGATGCAGTCACCGTGGCCAGTCCTGCACCCACAATGCCCAGCTCTGGAAAGAAACCAACACCGTTAATCAGGCAGTAGTCCAGGGGAATATTGACTGCGGCCCCGATCGCGTGAACAACCATTACCGTCCTGGTGAGACCCCGGCCCGTATAAAAGCAGGCCATGGCCGATGCCAGGACCACCAGCCCGGCCCCCAGCGTAAGTATATTGAAATAGGTCACCTCAAGGCTCCGTATATGCGGTGAGTGGCCGATGAGATCAAAGAGTGGCCCGGAGATGAAATACAGCGACGCAAGCATGCAGGATGCCACAAAGGAAAAATAGATTCCCTGCCACATCGAAGCCCCTACTCTGTTAAAGGCGCAGGCCCCCGTGTATTGCGCTATAAAGGCATTCACATAGTTGGCAACGCCCATGAAAAAGGCAATAAAGGTAAACGATGCGATTCCGGCCGGCAATGCCGCAGTAATGGCATCTGCTGAATAGTTGGCCAGAAACATTCGGTCCGTGAACTGCATCAGGGTAAGCGATCCCATTGAGGCCACCAGCGGGAGGCTGATTGCCAGGACATGTTTGTACCCGTTTTTTCGTGACCAGCGTTCCATCATGGCTCAGGAAGATTACCATAATTAGATTCAAATTGGGAGGCATTTTCCCCTGTAAACACAAGCTCCACGGATTGGCCTTTCAGGCTATCCAGATTGGAACGAAACACATGTAATCCAAAGGGATGGATATCCCTCAGGCTGCCCGTGTGTATGAATACCCGTGACGCATGCGAAGCCCTCTTTCTCACAATATTGAGCAATTCATGGGCTGACGTCCCATCGAAATCGCCTCTTAATTTGAGGTGAAGGTTTTCATCGTTCCTGTGTGCATCTATTTTAAAATTCGTTGCCATACTGTCATCCACATTACATTCAAAAATTTCGGGCTCGCGGAGGCGTTGATTATCCTTCTCAGGCCATAGGAAAAAATCTTCTGTATCCTTCTTCATCTCTTTTTTAGCCTCCAACAAAAAACCCGTTATCAGGCGGGCCTGATAACGGGTTTATAGGAGTTTTTCAACAGCGCTATGGCATTATCAGGCCCGGTAGTTTCATTCTCGCTACCTTATGGGTCTTCCACAGGGAATTGACCCTTATCCCTGTGTCCTTGACAATATTAATAGCGTATTGAAATAGGATATTCATTCTGTCTTTCGCCTTAATTTTCTCTTTGATTGAGGGGAGATTCATAAACAAACAGAATTAAAATGTCAAGTATTTTTTTACTGGTTGTACCCCTCTTATCACCGCTGCTCTTTATCCCGCCCTTTTATGGTATGGCTCAATAGTTTTGCGCTTGTCGTGGATATTCCGATAGCGCCTGAAGAAATAATCTCTTGGATCTCTTGCTGCGTACTGATCAAGCCCCCAGCTATGACAGGTACGGAACTCCTTGACCTGATTCTATCCATTATCTTGGGCAGAATCAGACATGTTAAAATCTTAAAGCTCCTTATGATTTTAATGTGAAGTTTCAACCCAACCTAACGTTCTGTCTACGGCTTTTTTCCAATGGAGATAATATTTTTCCCTCATCTCAGATGTCATGCCAGGGTGCCATGCCTTATCTATGGACCAGTTTTGCCTTAATTCTTCAAGCCCAGACCAAAAATTAACTGCCAGGCCCGCTGCATAGGCTGCGCCTAATGCTGTTGTTTCTGATACTTTTGGTCTTATTACCGGTACATTCAGCATATCCGATTGGAATTGCATGAGCATTTCATTGGCCACCATTCCACCGTCCACTTTCAGATTGCTAAGTTTTACACCAGAATCCTCGTTCATGGCCTCAACAATATCGCAGGTCTGATAGGCAGCGGACTCTAAAACAGCCCGGGCAATGTGCCCCTTATTCACAAAGCGGGTCAGACCTACTATTACGCCCCGTGCATCAGACCGCCAATAAGGGGCAAATAGCCCAGAAAATGCAGGAACAAAATAAGTTCCGGCGTTGTCTTTGACTGTGCTGGCAAGCTGTTCAATTTCCTGTGCATTAGAAATCAAACCAATGTTGTCCCGAAGCCACTGGACAAGGGCACCGGCTATGGCGATGGATCCTTCCAAACAGTAAACAGGTTTCTGGTCGTCCATTTTATAGGCCACGGTAGTAATGAGTCCATGCTGCGAAGGTACTGGAGTGGTTCCGGTATTGAGCAAAAGAAAGCAACCGGTGCCATACGTGTTTTTGGCCTCGCCCATGCTAAAACAGGTTTGCCCCACCAGCGCAGCCTGCTGATCACCGAGGGCGCCGCAGACTGGTATCTTGGCGTTCAGCGGGCCATCTTCCAGGGTTGTTCCCCAGGTGTGGGTGTCACTGGACGGCATAATACGGGGAAGGATTTGCCGCGGAATTCTTAAGATTTTCAGGATTTCATCGTCCCACTGGAGGGAACCCAAATCCATGAGCATGGTTCGACTGGCATTGGTCACCTCTGTGACATGGTTCCCGCCGTTGGGCCCGCCGGTGAGCCACCAAATAAGCCAGGTTTCCATCGTCCCAAAAAGGGCCTTGCCTCTCTCGGCCGCGGAGCGGGCTTCCGGGACGTTGTCCAAGATCCATTTAATTTTTGGCCCCGAAAAATAGGTGGCTATGGGCAGCCCGGTTTTGTTCCGGAACCTATCCTGGCCGCCCTCCCTGGAAAGCTCATTACAGATTTCGCGGGTGCGCGTGCACTGCCAGACAATGGCGTTGGTGAAAGGATTGCCCGTATTTTTGTCCCAGATCACGGTGGTTTCCCGCTGGTTGGTGATACCGATGGCGTCTAGTTCCGATCCGGAAAGATCTGCTTTAGCTAAGGCGCCGCGAATGACCTCTTGAGCGTTTTGCCAAATTTCCAAGGGATTGTGTTCCACCCAGCCTGGCTTCTGGAAAATCTGTTCATGCTCTTTCTGGTCCAGCCCAACGATCTGTCCGCTGTGGTCAAAAATGATAAACCGGTTACTGGTGGTACCCTGATCGAAAGCTCCCACGTATTTTCCCATGATTTGTTCTCCTTTCGTTCTCCGTAGGTTTAGATGAAATTTCTTAGAAGCGGTCCCTCTATTTTCGGTTTGCCGACGAGTTGGGGGACATATCGGTCGAACAGGAATATCAGCGGTATGCAGCAAGCCAGGCTCGCCACGGTCATCGCGCATCCCACCCCGAAGACGACCAGCGCGGAAGAAGGAAGGTTCTCCACTGCCCACTTCGCCACCCGCGGATTGAAGAAGTGGTAGAAGATGCCGTTCAGACACATGAGGATCAGGGTGTTCTGCCCCATCCAGACGATCGTCTTCTGAGGAGGGGTAAGCCTGGCCAGGAAGAGGATACAGAAAGAACCCGCCATCGCCGTGACAGGGAACCAGAGGAAGTGTCCGTGCGAAGCGAATATGATCACCACGGCGTCATATGGGCGGAAATTGAACGGCCCGGTGTTGAGGTTATAGGTGAACAGGACGATCAGAAAGCTGATGATCAGCCCGGGCACGGCGATCCGTGGCGACACCTTCTCCATGAGGACCTTTGTGCGTCTCAGGTAGACCCCCAGCAGGTAGAACGCGTACATTGTGACGGCCTCGTGGATGAAGAGGTAGTTCCAGCCGATGACCCTCCCCTTCACCGGGTTGAAGATGTCAAATTCCAGGTTGAGCCAGTACCCCACCACGTAAAAGATGGCGGCGCCGATCAGGATCCTCGCGTTGGATTGTAGAAACCGGAAGGCCGCGTAGTGGACCATTTCAACGGAAAAGATCATCAGGATAAACCACGACGGCACGCAGAACATGGGGAACCCGAAGGCCGTATTCAGGAGACCGGTCAGATACCCTTTGACGCTGGGCAGTTGCAGTTGTGGAAATGCCTGCTCGGAGAAGAAGACGGTCAGCACCATAAAGACTGCGGTGAAAAATACGAAGGGAAGGAGACGGGAGAAGGCGCGGTATTTGAGATATTTTAAGAAACCGAACGCGAGGTCGCTCTCCTTGGCCACGTAGCCTGCCAGGACAAAAAACAGCAGCATGTGGAATGAATAGATGAATTTATACTGGGCCGCGGCGGCCGGGTTGTTCAGCACCATGATCCGCTCGATGAAGTGGCCGTAGTAGACCAGGGCCATGGCATACAACCGGGCGATGTCGATCAGAAGGATTCTTTTCGTGTCGGCTGGTTCCATGTGCCCGCTTCTCCCTTTCGTGTTTTTCACTGCCGCAGACACGGCTGACGGCCTGATCCTGTGTCCCATGATTATAAAGAGGAGGGGTTAAAGCGAATGCCTTAACCCCTCTGAGGTGCAACCTTGGTTCATGCACTCCGGGCGGGGTGCATACGGGAATCACAGCGGGGCGGTTATTTCACACGACCCTCCCGCCATGCCTTGATGAGCTGATCATAATTGACCGTCTCACCCTGCGGCTTCTCATTGACCTTTGCCTTCGGAGAACCGGGCTTGTTCAGCCAGTAGGACTCGTCCCTCTCCTTATTCAGCTTGGGACCGGCTATCTTCTGCACCTTTGCTCGCTCCAGACGTGCCATTACTTTGTCCATCTCCCGAGCAAGGTTGTCCATGGCAGTGTCCACGGTCACCTCACCGGAAACCGCCTCACCTATATTCTGCCACCATAACTGCGCCAGCTTGGGATAATCCGGTACGTTGGTGCCGGATGGCGTCCAGGCGACACGGGCCGGGCTGCGGTAAAATTCTACCAGACCGCCCAGCTTCGGCGCACGGTCCGTAAAGGACTGGTGACGGATGTCACTGTCACGGATGGGCGTTAAGCCCACGTGAGCCTTCTTAAGTGACGTGGTCTTACACACACAGAACTGCGCGAAGAGCCATGCGGCCTTGCGTCTATCTAACGGCGTGCTCTTCATAAAAGTCCAGGAACCGCAATCCTGATAACCCAGTTTCATGCCTTCTTCCCAGTAAGGACCATGGGGCGATGGGGCCATACGCCATTTGGGGGTCCCGTCCTTGTTAACCGTGGGACCCGGCGCGACCATGTCGGGGACAAATGAAGTGTACCAGAATATCTGCTGGGCAATGTTACCCTTGGCAAGGAACGGCCCATAGGTGTAGAAATCCATTCCCAGACAACCCGGAGGGGCGTATTTCCGAAGCCATGCCATGTATTTGTTGAGCGCGTACTTGGCCGCGGGAGCGTTGGCCGCGCCTCCGCGAGAAACACTCGCGCCTACAGGGCGGGAATCTTTGTCAACACGGATGCCCCATTCGTCAACCGGAATACCATTGGGAATCCCCTTATCGCCCCCGCCGGCCATGGACAGCCAGGCATCGTGGAAACGCCAGCCCAGGTCCGGAGACTTTTTGCCGTAGTCGTTGTGACCGTACACGGCCTTACCGTCGATTTCCCGGATATGCTCTGTAAAGAATTCGGCAATATCCTCGTAGGCCGACCAGTTGACCGGCACGCCCAGCTCATAGCCGTAGATATCCTTGAATTTCTTTTTGAAATCCGGGCGATTAAACCAGTCATAACGGAACCAGTAGAGGTTCGCGAACTGCTGGTCCGGGAGCTGGTAAAGCTTGCCGTCCGGGGCAGTGGTGAAGGATTTGCCCATAAAGTCATCCACATCCAGGGTTGGCAGGGTCACGTCCTTACCCTCACCCTTCATAAAATCGCTTAAGGGAACCACATACCCGTAACGCCAGTGAGTGCCGATGAGGTCGGAGTCGTTAACCCACCCGTCATAGAGGTTCTTTCCTGATGCCCACTGAGATTGCAGCTTTTCGACGACGTCACCTTCCTGGATCAGGTCATAGGAGACCTTGATTCCGGTGATCTCTTCGAATGCCTTGCCCAACACCTTTGCCTCATAATCATGGGTACCAATAGTCTCGGCCACGACCCTGATATTCATCCCCTTAAAGGGCTTGGCCGCTTTGATGAAAAATTCCATCTCTTTCATCTGCTGGGCCTTTGTTAAGGTAGACGGTTGAAATTCCTTATCGATCCACTTTTTTGCGGCTGCCATGTCAGCGCTTGCCGGACCTGCGAAGAACGCGAACAACAGAGCCACAACACCCACCAGGAGCATCATCCTGGTACTCTTTTTGTGAATCATTGCTCTCATCTGATATTCTCCTTTAGGCCTTCAATGGTTGGTTTTCTGTTTTCTTGGTCTCCGTCGCCGGCGTGAAGGCCATGAACGCCGAACGACATAAACCCCCTCTTATTCATTTTTTTCTCTCGTCCCCTCCTTTAGGCCTTCAATGGTTGGTTTTCTGTTTTCTTGGTCTCCGTCGCCGGCGTGAAGGCCCATACCACTCAACGACATAAACAAGATAGACTTGTTTCGCTTTTTCGTTTACCCCCAACGCATAACAATAATAACCCAACAGGCGGAAATAGGAAGCGCGATCCACAACGTCAAGTCGGTGAATGCCATCCAGGCAATATGGATATATGCGCTCCCTAATAAGCCTAAAAAGAACCGTGTCCCGCGTGTCGTCGGGATCTTTAAAAAACCTCGACGTTCCACAGTCGGCGATATAAGCTCCCATACAAGCATCCCGCCGATCATCGAGAAAATGGCGATAAATAAAATGGCCGTGGGCAAGGTCCAGTACATCCACTCGAGACTCATAGTAATTCCCCTTTATACACGACCCAGGGCAAAGCCCTTGGCCAAATGATTACGCACAAACCAGATCACCAGCGCGCCCGGAACGATTGTGAGCACACCGGCCGCTGCCAGTAAACCATAGTCAAGACCCGTGGCGCTTATAGTACGAGTCATAGCGGCGGTTATAGGTTTTGCCTCGGTAATCGTCAGTGTCCTGGCAAAGAGCAGCTCGACCCAGCTGAACATAAAACAGAAAAACGCGGTCACTCCGACCCCGCCCCGAATCAGCGGAATAAAGATGATGATAAAAAAGCGTGGAAAACCATATCCGTCAATAAAGGCGGTCTCATCTATCTCCCTGGGAACCCCGGACATGAATCCCTCCAGGATCCAGATTGCCAGGGGCACGTTGAACAGGCAATGGGCCAGGGCCACAGCGATATGCGTATCGAGCAGGTTCATGTTTCCATAGAGTTGGAGAAAGGGCAGGAGAAAGACCGCCGGAGGCGCCATGCGGTTTGTCAGCAACCAGAAAAACATCTGGCCGTCACCAAGGAACCTGTAGCGTGAAAAGGCGTAGGCCGCGGGCAGGGCAAATGCCAATGAGAAAACAGTATTCATGCAGACATAGATCATGGCGTTGACATAGGCGAGGTACCAGGTATGATCCGTGAAAATATTGATATAGTTAATTAATGTAATATTTGCCGGATAAATGGCGAAATTACCGAGGATATCCGCACTGGTCCTCAATGACATGTTGAGCATCCAGTATATCGGCAGAACAAGAAGCCCAAAATATATACATAGTGCGATCGTCCTTTTTTGAATCTTCATACCTTCTCTCCCCTTCCGACGTTTAGTAGCGCCTGGTAGAATATAAAACTAAAGAGCAGTACAATAACAAAGTAGATAAGCGAGAAGGCCGAGGCCTGTCCAATGTCGAATCGCATAGTTGCTAGCATAACCAGATAGATGGACAGGAAGGTGGTTGTATTGCCGGGACCCCCGCCGGTCAGGGAAAAGATTTCCGCGTAGATCAGGAAGCTGTCCATCCAGCGCAGCAAAACGGCAATAGTGAGCACACCGCGCATCTTGGGCAGTTGGATGTAGAAGAATGTCGACCAGCCCGATGCCCCATCAATCTTGGCTGCCTGGTAGTACGCCTCGGGGATTGCCCTTAGCCCCGCGTAAGCCAAAAGGGCTACCAATGGGGTCCAGTGCCAGACCTCCATCGCCATCACGGTGATCCACGCGTAGAGCCAGTATGCCGTGTGATCGAACGGCATTTCCAACAAATCCAGGCTATTGATCCCAACGCCGAACAGGCCGATATCCGGCCGCGTAAAGATGATCCAGATCGTTCCTATTACATTCCAGGGGATGACCAACGGCATCGCCAACGTCACGAGACAGACGGAGACGCCCCAACCGCGTCTGGGCATGGCCAACGCAATAAGTATCCCGAGGGGCATCTCGATCAGCAGAACAAGCCCTGAAAATATAAATTGGCGCTGCAGGGCCTTGTGCAGGCGATGGTCAGCCAACATTTCTTTGAACCATTCGAGGCCAACATACACACTTTCACCCGGCCCAAAGATATCCTGGAGCGAATAGTTAACTACGGTCATCAAAGGGATGATGGCGTTAAATCCTACGATGACAAATGCCGGTAGAACCAGAAACCAGGCCTTGTTATTTTGCCACTTCTCCATATTACTCCTCCCTAGTGCTCATCCGAAAATGATTGTTTTCGGATTCACGCTGTCAGCCATCAGTATTCAGTCCCGCTGGAAGCAGGACAAAAGGCATTAAAAATAAAGGTTTGGCTGACTGCTGATCGCTGAAAGCTCCATCCAGAAATCATTGATTTATGGATGAATACTTAACTACTGTACTAAACGCCCATCGGCGAAAATTTTCGTCCATTGAGGTGGAAATCGAATCCAGGCCTTATTTTCCGGGACAGCCTGTCCCTCCTGGACCTTGGCATGTAAAATATTGTCTTCCAAGGCAACTGTTACAATCTTACAACTGCCCTGGTCTTCGACTGTCTTTACTCTAGCCGGCACACCTCCGTTAACGGACTGCGAATGCACCTCCAGATACATGGGCCGTATACCCATCTCCAGTTTTCCTTGTGCCGCTTGAGCGCGAGCCGCCACATTGTTGCTCAATGTAATTCGAGCCCCATTAAACTTGACCACGTTTCCCTCCAGTGTGCAGGGTATGAAGTTCATCCCCGGACTGCCGATGAAATGGCCCACAAAGGTGTGTTCCGGGTTTTCAAAGAGATCCTGAGGTGTTCCGATTTGAAGAATTTCGCCCTCATTCATCACCATGACCAGGTCGGCAAATGTCATGGCCTCGACTTGATCATGGGTTACGTAAATGAAGGTTTGTTTTAGTTGTTCGTGTATTTCCTTTAATTGACGTCTCAAATGCCATTTCAGATAGGGATCGATCACCGTAAGCGGTTCGTCAAAAAGAATGGCCGCCACGTCGCTCCTCACCAGCCCCCTTCCCAGAGAGACCTTTTGTTTGGCATCGGCGGTTAAGCCCGCGGCCCGTTTATTGAGAAAGGGCGTTAGATCCAGTATCTCGGCGACTTCCAGTGCCCTGTTCTTTACTTCTTCTTCTGTGATGCCACGATTTCGCAATGGAAAAGCAAGATTATTATAAACGCTCATGGTATCGTAAAGAACAGGGAACTGGAATACTTGAGCGATATTTCTTTTTTCCGGAGGGAGGTCCGTTACATCCTTGCCATCATATAACACCCGCCCCTTACTGGGCGTTAAAAGCCCTGAGACAATATTGAGTAGAGTGGTTTTACCGCATCCGGAAGGGCCAAGTAATGCATATGCACCCCCATCTTCCCATTTATGGTGAATGTATTTGAGGGCGTAGTCTGATTCGCCTTTTGGCTTGGATAGATAGCTGTGAGCTATTTCATTTAACTCAATATGTGCCATACGATTTTCCTCGTAAATCTCCTATTATGGAGCCTCCGCTTTAAACTAGTGAGTCTAAAAAATATAATCTCCGTCTCATGGTTTGATACGAAGCGATACAAGATGCCGGATAGATAAATAAAAATCTTTTTCATTACTGATTTAGCGACCAGGGTCTATCCTCACATGCTACAGGTTTGGGATTACAATATATCTAAAAACAGGATATCTATCTCTTAAGATCTTACCCTAATACAGAGGGCTAAAGACCATTGCCTGGTGATGCGACCAAAGAACCTGCACTGTTATATAAAAACAAAGAGCGAGGATTGATAAATACTGAAATTTCGCTTCCTATTTTGTGCGGGTGGATTCCATCATCCAGCACTACAAGTGAGGTTTCATTGTGATTTACATGCGTGATGGTCTCGGAGCCGTTCATTTCGGATAATTCTACCCGAACCATGAATTCTACATCGTTAGCATCCCGTCGGGATAGAAACAGGTGGTTTGATCGCACCCCTATTTTATAATCCCCGGGTGCTACCCCTTTTAAATGATCCGTCAAAGGTATTTGAATATTTTGACCGAAATAGGCATAATCGCTATTGACACCGGCATCCAAATAATTAATCGGGGGGTCGCTAAAGACTTCCGCCACTTTCATAGTGATCGGATTATGATAGACTTGGGGGGTGGGGCCGGTCTGTATGACACGACCTTCATCAATAACAACGATATTACCTCCCAACATTAGTGCTTCGGTAGGTTCAGTGGTAGTATAAACGACGATGGCCTCGCGATTCTCAAAAATTTCTTGAAGTTCAATATGCAGTTCTTCCCGTAATTTATAATCCAGATTAACCAATGGCTCATCAAGCAGCAGTAGCTGTGCGTCTTTTACCAGCGCGCGGGCAATGGCGACACGTTGCTGCTGTCCTCCACTGAGTTCCGAAGGCATCCGATCAAGGATCTGTTCAATGTGGAGCATCTCTGCCGTCTCTCGAACGCGTCGATCAACTTCCGATTTTTTAATGCCGCTGATTATAAGAGGTGAGCCGATATTTTTATAGACGGTAAGGGAGGGATAATTGATAAACTGCTGATAGACCATGGCCACGCTACGTTTTCTTACTGAAACGCCTGTGAAGTCTTTACCGTCTATAAGGATTTTTCCCTTGGTTGGACGGTCGAGTCCTGCCATTATCCGAAGTATGGATGTCTTACCGGCAAGTGTCCGACCCAATATTACATTGCGACAGCCCGTCTCAAATTCCAGGCTGATATTGTCAAGGTAGATTTCGTGGCCCACCTTCTTGTTAATAGATTCCAATGATAAGGTCATAATACGATCATCCACTCATTTTTCTTAAGTTTTCCGCCATTTGGAAAGGAAAGCCGCCAATGATCGCCGAACAGTAGCGCTATTACGGTCATTGAAATTGTTAAACCAGCTAACTATTTATCCCTTCATTTGCAAAAAGGCGTTTACCGCCGCATAATCACTTCTGACAGACAACCAGGAGCCACATTTAATGTGCCTTCAATGTTGGTGAGCGCGGATAGAACCAGCTGCGAGCAGCCTTTTAAAGGATGGACCACTAAATTTGCCCAAGGGCCGGAACAAGTCATCGATTTTCAGGCCGGCCCGGTTGGCCTGATGCCCTCATAAGTCCATGAAATCCTTAACTCCTCCCGGGAGTTTTTTTGAAAGGTAGTTATCACTTCCTTCATATCTTATTCCCCCAATTCACTCATTAGACTCGCAAATTTAATTAGCCCCTTAAATCATCCTGCTATAAGGGGGTGGTCTTGGTTTTTTCCATCTAATAGTAATCTTTATCACCGCTGCTCTTTATCCCGCCCTTTTAAAGTATAGTGAAATAGTTTTGCGCTTGTTGTGGATATTCCGATAGCACCTGAAGAAAGAATCTCTTGGATCTCTTGCGGCTTAGTGATCAAGCCCCCGGCTATGACAGGTACGGAACTCCTTGACCTGATTCTATCCATTATCTTGGGCAGAATCAGACCAGGAAGAACCTCAATAGCGTCAGGTTTGGACTTGTCGACCACGTTGAGACCCCCTGTGAGAGATTCCGAATCAAGAATAAAAATCCGCTGAATGGAGATCAGATCCTCCTTTTGGGCGCTCTTTATGAGGTTACTTTTCGTCGTAATAATCCCATGGACATGACTCTCTCTGGCCAGATATCGAATCCCCGAGGCATCTTTCCCAACCCCCTTTATCAGGTCAATATCAACGAAGACCAGCTTATCAAAGCTTTCTGCCTGTTCAATAATAGTAGGTAGATTAAAAATATCTCCTCCAAGTACAAACAGAACGCCCACATTGGAAAGTCGTTCGATACGGAAATCCTCCACATTTCTAAGGGCTGCGATCACTGGCCTATGTTTTAAAATACCTAAGAAATCCAAAGGAACTCTTTCCTCCTCTTGATAATAAAAGGTATTAAACCCCAGGGCAAGCCCTGGACCCTATTTTAATCGGCAACCCCGCCGCAAGCGGACGAGGTATTAAAAAACTTAATAAAACATATGATAGATACTACGTATTTTGCAAGCATTGAAAGCCTTCGCAAAGAAATGTTATAAAGTGATGATTGGTATAAATGGTCGACAATCAAATAATTAATGTTTCCCAATAAACTATTCAAAATACTTTGAAAGAAGCCCCTCGGTCTTAACGACATTCATATCCAGACCTAATTCTTTTTTATCATATCCCATAGCCAAGCCCAGAAATTGTGTTAAATACAACACAGGTAACTGATACTTCGTACCATATTCAGTTTCAATACTTTTCTGATTGCTATCGTACATCACATAGCAGAAGGGGCATACAAGACACAAGGCATCTGCCCCGACATCAGAAATGGCATCCAGCTTATCTTTTGCCACTGATAAGGCAATATTTTCGTCCACCGGAAGAAGGGGACCCCCGCAGCATCTTTTCTCTCCTGAGTAATGAACGACACGGGCTCCGGTCATTGTGAGCAGCGTTTCGATGGACTTTGGATCGTCTACGTCATCAAAATGATCATAGATTTCAGAAGGCTTAAGGTAGTGGCATCCATAATGAATGGCTACCCTCAGGTTACTCAAACCCCTTTGGAGGTGTTTCTTGATTTCCTCCGGTTGTAGTTCTTCATATAAAATACGCGCAAAATGCCTGACCTTGACACCGCCTTCATACTGGAGTCCGACACTGGATAATCGCTCATTCATCTGATCCCTTTCAGGGCCCTTTTCGGATAAACGATGTGCCACTTCTGTCAACATAGATGCACACGAACTGCATAGTGTGCATATATCCAGATTTCGCTCTTGAGCCAGACAAAGGTTATAGGCAGCCATGATCTCAGAAGACCATTTATCACTATCCTTCATGGGAAATCCGCAACAGATAAACTCCTCCACATCCACCATTTCGATACCCAGTTTTTCTGCAACTTTCCTGGCGGAGAGTTCATAATTTCTTGATCTTGCCGGAATGGTACAGCCTAAAAAAAGTGCGTATTTCATGGATCTCTCTCTGAATCTTTTCCCCCAGAAAACAAACCTTTCACCACCTCGCACGAAGTGGGTAGTGATGGCAAGCCAGACTTATTCCGTTTCTTGTTGTCAAATTCATCTATTGGGTAAATTCGACCCTCACCCTTAATAAAATTCATCTGTGCCTTTGTTCCGGCTGGCGCATATCCCTCTTTGACAGCCAAGTTTTTGAGAATAGATATAAACTCGGGAATGTTTACCCCTTGTGGGCATCTCTCCTGGCATGCATAACAATTAGAGCAGAGCCATATGAAATCGCTTGTAAAGATTTCCTTCCTGAGACCCAAAAGAGCCAGACGGATGATTCGAAATGGATTGAATGTATCATTGATCTTGGTAATGGGGCAGGTGGCTGTGCATGTGCGACACATAAGGCAGGTAGAAAAAATTTCCCCTCCTGGCTGCTGAGCGAGCTCGCTCCTGAAATTTGGATCACTCTGCTCCAGTTTTATATTATCCATCAAAACCCTCTCTTGTTGCAAAACAAGCGAATCAGAAAAAAGGTGTATCCTGCCATTGTTCGCACTCGCTTATCCATTCAATCTCAAAAAGGCATTCACCGCAGCATAAGCGGTGGCAATAGCCAATCCGGAGCCACATTTCATGCGCATCCAATCCTGGTGAGCCAGAATGGAACCAGCAGCAAAAAGCGTTTCAAAGGCCGGCTGGTCGGATCTGTCCAGGGGACGGAAAGAGTCGTCTATTTCCAGTCCGGCCCGGTTGGCTGGATGCCCTCGGGAATCCAAAAAGTCCTCGCGGTGCCACCCTTTTCTGTCCCTGGGTTGGTAGACAGGCAGATCAAAGATAGCCTCCCGAATACGTCTTCTGTCCGCATAGAGCCCTCTGCCCCAAAACCGGCCGCTGGCCAGAATGATCCCTTTAGCTCGTACGGTGTATTCCGTTGTCTTGTTGCCAATGCCTAGCACAAAACCCCCATTAGACCCACGGCCCACCTCGAGCACTCGGCTTTGCGAGAAATGTCTAACGCCTTTTAAGGAAAGGTGCCGTGCAAATGCATCATTGAGGCGGAGGCCGGGGACAGAAACGGGCATAGTCGGGATTTCGAACACCGGGACGCCGATTTTTTCTTCAAGTTCTTTGACGATCTCTTGTGTCCGGTACATTCCGAAAATTGCTGGCATCCCAACGGCTTGGGCGTTTTTGACATGTGGACACACCGCCTGGATAAGCTTCTTCCGATTCTTTGATAACTCGAGGGTCTGGGCCATGATCTCCCCAGTAAAAAGCTCACTCACGTGGCCAGCGTCTGGGAAAGAGATACGGGTTGCGCGCAGATCAGGCCATTTGTCCTGCAATGTAGCTACAATTTGGCGTGCACTGAAATCATTAAGTCCCCGAAAGCCAACGAGAAGGCAAGGGCGTTTTTCCTCCAAGGCGCGTACACCGCTCAACATAGTTTGAGGAACGCAATAGGTGCGTTTGACTTTTCCCAGAGGAGTAATCATCTCTAAGTTACGCTCCTTCCGCCTATAATAGGGAAGACCCGCTTCCTTTAAAAAGGAGAGTGCTTCCTCGAAGGCAGCCCGAATGCCTTTTTTTTTGACTCGAGCGTAGGGGTGGTTAGGAATGTCCCTGATCAGGGCGTCTATACCAGCCCAGGGATCACGCCAGGATTTTTTTTCTTCTACAGGATGAACGCCCATTAGGTCCAAGAAGCCACTGGCAAATATAATTTCCCCAGTTATGCCAATCTGTACGGTAGAAATTCCTCGGTTGGCAGCAAAAAATGCCGAGGCCATACCAGCCATGCCCCTGCCAATGATGGCCAGTTGACATTCTATGATTTTTGATGTGGACATGGCCGCAGTGCGCTCTCCTGTTTTAAATTAGGACGCAGATTTCAGCCGATACCCGCAGATATTTGTTAAAAATATTTTAAATCTTGATAATCTGCGTATATCTGCGTCCAAAAAGGAAATTCCTATGCAATCAAGGTAACCTAAAGCTCGAGGTTCGATAGCCCGCAATACAAGGCCTCCTTCAACTCTGCTTGGATGAGTTGTCCATCCCACAGAATAGGACGTTCCCCCATCCAGCGTTCACAGAGGAACTCTCTGAGATTGGTTAATCCTTGATCTGAATCCAGCAAACCCTGCTCATACATATAGCCAATTACCCTCCCCCCACAAGAGGTGCCTTGGCAGGGGCCTTTGCCCATCCGGCTTCGCAGTCCGATGGCCTTGAGGCTAAGGGCGCCCTCTTGTTCTCGAATGGATCTAATGACACTGTCAATGACACTTGTGGACAACATTTCGCACTCGCAAAGTAATGGCTCACTTGTATGCTTTTCCTTTAACCACTGTCTCGGGCCCAATCCCGGTTCGGTCCACCTGCCGGCCTGGGTGAAAGGGAGTGGCTCGGTTCTCGTGAGGCAAGGGCTCGAGACTCCAAGCCGCTGACAGACCAGATCTGCCGTCTTTTCCGCCATGAAACGGTAAATGGTAAGCTTTCCACCGGGAATAGTGGCAAAATTCTCCAGGCCATTCTGTATGTGATCCAAAAGGGTAAATCTTCGACTCACGGAATGATCGTCGATCTCGCCTTGTGCACTTATCAGAGGCCTGACCCCGGCATAGGCTCGAATATATCGGGTGGTTTCCAAAATAGGGAGCATCGCGGCTCCTTCGTCTACAATAAGGTTCACTTCCTCAATTGAGGGGCAGATTTTATCCAGGGATTTGATCCGCACTGAAGTTGTTCCAAGGATGGAGGCTGTGCCGCCGGGAACCAAAATGTCTCCATCTGCTGGTCGGCGCAAACGATTTATCACCCGTTTTGTGAGCCTGTTGTCGGTGACCAAGAGGCTGCCTTTGGAATAAAGCATATCGATTGAAATGCCCGCCAAAACAGCGACCTCTCTAACCCAAACTCCCGCAGCGTTAACCACCTGCTCTGCTTCGACAATTGTCTCCTCACCTGTTTTAGTGTTTAGTAGAGAGGCGGCCTGGATACGGTTACTGCTTTTTTTGAAGCCCACGACTTTGTTGTGGCACAGCAAGGTTGTTCCGAGTTGTTGGGCCTGGGAAATGTTTTCAAGAGAGAGTTTAAACGGATCAATGGTGGCGTCATCCACTGCATATGCAGCAATTAGTTTCTTGGAAAGGGCGGGTTCGAGTTCGTGAGCATCTTTGATGTCCAATGCCCTCACCGGTATGCCGCATCTGGAACACAAATGAGGGAAATCCGCTGCATACTTTTCATCATCACCCTCAACCGCCACGAACAGGCCACCAGTGTTTTCAATGCAATGGGGTGCCAGCTTTTTGAGGAGTTCATTTTCTTCCCGGCATTCCTTTGTGACAGTGGGATCGGTAGAGACATAGCGTGCCCCGCTGTGTAAAAGTCCATGATTAGCGCCGGAGGCACCGGCGTTTATGTCCCATGTTTCAGCTACAATGCACTGAACACCGCGCATGGCCAAGTCTCGGGCAAGACCTGTACCTGTGGCCCCTCCGCCAATTATAAGTACCTGGGTTTCCATACACTCTATCCCTTGCGTAGTATGTATCAATCCGCTCTTACGTAACACGGATAATCAGGCTGCCTGAAACCCCTTCAAGCATATGGTATTAAACAATAAAAAAAGCCCTGATATGAACGATCACACATACATGCGAATATCGTCTATCAGGGCTTACTCTTTTATCTCTCGCCCTAAAACAATGACCCCGGCCAGCTATGCTACCTTCAAAATGGAGGCTGCCTTGCGCTGGCTGGCTAAATTATGCATTTTCTATATAACTTCAACTCCTTAATAAACTCGAGAACCTGAGACATTACACCTATTGTGTATACCTTGATTTTATATGTATTACTAAATAACATTATTTGTCAAGTATTTATATATTTATATATTTAATAAAAATCCTGGATTTATTAATGACAGTAAAATTCATGGGTTGACCTCGTCATTTCCATCCTTTTCAAGAAAGAAACGCCACTTGCAAAATAAATCCTTGGGATGAGGGTCAGGAGGGGCGAAAAGACATTCAACCCGAATACGATCGTCCACTGCCTGGGCAAAGCCTGTAAATTCCCCGCGGTGCATCTCTTTGCACACAAACTCGTCCAAACCGCGCCTGAGCCTGGCCTCTTGTGTAGGGCAAGAGGGCACAGAGATGATCATTTCATTTTCCGTTTCTTGAATCTGATATCCTACCAGGATGCACCAGGGGAAAAACCTAAGGGCCTTTACAAAACCTTTCAAACCTCTTTCTTTTATATCAAATCGAGAGATCAGGTCTTTTGCAGCCATGCCGGCAACACGACCCCACACATTTTCATTGATTCTCTCAGCGGTTGGCTGATCAAATCGCTCAGCCACATAGATAAACCAGAAGGCATCAACGACCCTGTAGTGCCACAAGAGAAATTCAATATATTTCCTCAACTCTGGGGCTTCCATTTCCTTGAAAATTTCCATATCCATGATTTGCTGCCTTTTAAACTATTGTATTAGAGCAATGAAATCTCACATAAGAAATCACGGAGATAATTTGATCTCTTATGCGAGAAAGGTTGCTTCATTCATTGCCTGATGTCTTCGAGAAGTTTCTTTTTCTGCGAGGGTTTGAGGTGGACTACCAAACCCCCAGAGGCAACACTAACCCGTATTTTTCCATAGTCTCTGGTTTCAATTACCCCAGCTCAACCCTATTTGTAACCACCGCGATTTCCTTGCCTTCACAGAGGATCTTCTCAAAGGTCCCACTCAAAATGCGGACTTCACCTTCTCCTGACTCGGTTCCACTGATGAAACCCATCAGCCCGAAAGACAGTTCGGAAGGATTGACTGCTTCATACTCCTCACTTTGGGCATTTCCGAAAAAAGCAAGACTGAGCAACAAGGAAATCAGGAGAACAAAACGCTTTGTGTTCATTCGCATGGTCGCTCCTCATTTCTCGTGTGCTATGTCTATCATTGTACTGAGCTATAAAGGGGGTTCTAAAACGACTTATCAGCACATGGTAAAGAATATATTTACATTAAAACCATGGCTCAAAATTGGAAATAAACAATAGCATATTATCATGCTAAGCGTAAAGACATAAAGTGAATGAGAATATTTTGGTAAAGAGCATGCTAAGATGATTTCGAGAAATTTAAGTTGTTTTAGAACCAACATCCCCTTTTACATACTGCAATTAGGTAGATCCATAATATAAACCTAATCTTCATACGGCCCAAGGAAACGTTCGCCATTAAAGTGGATCAAATGCGTTGGAGACTCGGCAATCCAGACTTCCGTTTCCCAAGAAATGTCACTCAAGTATTTTAACATGGCCCTCCGATCAATAAACGCAGTCACAAAAACCAAGCCAGCATTTGATCCAGAGAACAATTCCTTCAATTCTTGCCTTCGCTTCGGGTTTACAGGCCCGTGACTAGTTACAGCTTCAATCAGAACCAGCCAATTCTTTTCTACATGATGCATCACAATGTCGGGCATCTTTCCGTGTTCTTCTATCTCAACCCCTAATACTGTTAAGGCGTCTGAATCGAAATATGCCCACTTTTCTTGAGTATCTCCTACATAAATAACGTAACCTCCTGGTGTAAATAAGGGGCAAAAATCATCTATTATTCTCTTGACCAGCACATTCTGGCCTCCAGGGGAAAGCCTGATTTCCCGACCGCTCGCGAGTTTGACGGGTAGCCGCCTCATATCCCTCTCGCGTGCATATAGCCTCTTTAAGGTCTTCACCGTCCGCAAATGTTTCTGTAAATGTTTCTCCCACTCTGGCTTCCCGAAACTTCGGAGGAGTTTCAGAGAGGACGTCTCAATCTGATAAACCGCTTTCGGGCTATTGGTCGGTCTGGAGGGCTTATCAGGATTGACGACAATCAAGGCGGCTTGCAGAAACTGGTGAACTGTTTGACGACGCACAGTTTCGCGAGTGTTGGGTGCATATTTTTTCCCGTAGTGTTCGTGAAAGAAATCCATCATAGGAGTAATACCCATCAATGGATCGGTTGCACCCTCCCAATCGGTGTCCGGTTTAAGGCCCAATAACGCTAGGAGGGTCAAGGCAGATCGCTCGTTCTGTTGCTGCCTTGGAAAACCCAAATGATTTAAGATTGCGAGAGCCTCTCTGATTTTCTTTTCTGATTTCTTCTTGCTTGCTTTTTTAATCACGGTTTTCGCACTCCTTTTCTAAAGCGGCATCAATAATCTCCTGATCGGGCATTGCTTCCTTGACATAAGCACCCAGTCTCAAGAGCTGTTCATAAGTAGGATAGGGCATTTTTCGCAGATCAGTGGCATTAACCTGAGTGTGTCCGCTAAAGAGCCGAAAATACTTATCAACAATTGTAGAATTGAGGTATAAGGCAAGCCCTTTTGCCAAGTCAGTCGGCAATCCTCTGCCTTGTCTATGGAAGTAATTCAGGTGATTTTCAAAACTTATAAAAGGTGCATCGATCCTTGAAGGGTCATATATCGCTGCCATGACTCGTCTCTTCTGTTCCTTGGATGAGAACCTTTTTGTGAGAACATAATATCCAGCTTCTACGAAAAGATCGGACGTCTCGGGAGATAACACTATGGCATTAGGTTTCTTTCCTGATTCAACTGGCCAGTTGATAAAGCCATATTGAAAATGACACGGATAGATCAACGGCGCTGTTCCTCGCTGAGGAGACTGTCTTAAATGTTCCCGTGCTCTGAAATCAACAGTACGTCCTGTGGAGACATTCAGGTTAAGTTTGCTCAGTGACGATACAAAGCATTCCGTTCGTTTCATCACATTTAAATCGGCATGGTCAACGCCCAGATGGATAAAGGCATCCCGATCACCAGGGTGGACAACATGATTATATGGGATAGATAGGATACGTGCATTGCCGAAATCAATACCCTCGGACGCGGAGATCATGACAGACTTCGGTTTCTGAAGCCCTCTAATGGCATGATAAATCACATTCTCTTGCAGCACATCATCGTCGCCGAACGCCTTCTTACGCGATACGAATACATGAATGCGCTTGAGGCTCATCATTCTCAGAAATGCAACGCGGAACTTCTTGAAATAAGGACCATTGCAAAAGCTACGGGGTGTTATCGCCACCATTTGTCCTCCCGGTTCCAGGAACCGCATTGACAGCCATACAAAAACCGCGTAAAGGTTTGCCACCTCTATGCCAGCTGAATAGAGCATTCGGCTCATACCTGTCTGCGTATTTATCTTTTTATAGGGAGGGTTAAGAATAACATGAGTGAAACGCCTGCTTGGGACGGAAAAGAGAGATTCCTCCGTTGCGGTAATGGCAGACAAAACAAAATCCTCAAACTTTATGATCCCTTGAAAGGTAACGCCCACAGACTTGCAGAGAGATTCGCATCTCTTCATGGTTTCTTCCAGATAGGGAAGTATCCCTCTATCCGTTTCGTAGACAACAACCTCAATAGAAAGAGGCCTAGTCTTTCGCTCGACCAAAGTCTCCACGCATGTCGCAAAAAGCACACCTGCCCCTGCACCAGGGTCCAGAATCCTTAC
>Ga0307420_1000339_pt1 | contig 22268 bp, 14 predicted proteins | sample SalMarWE160240MG_2_FD_202167 | JGI IMG/M metagenome (GOLD analysis project Ga0307420, IMG submission 202167) | Salt marsh sediment microbial communities from the Plum Island Ecosystem LTER, Massachusetts, United States - WE1602-40 | ecosystem: Environmental > Aquatic > Marine > Intertidal zone >... | reverse complement strand
GAAGGTGCGTGCCTTGGGAGTGTCCAACTACCTGGGGTGGCAGCTCGAGCGAGCCGTCCAGCTGACCGAACGCAACGGGTGGGCACCGATCGTATCCCTGCAACCGCAGTACAACCTGCTTTCCCGTGAGATCGAGCTCGAGATCCTTCCGCTGTGTCTCGATCGCGGGATCGGGGTGCTTCCCTGGTCACCACTCGGTGGAGGTTGGTTGACCGGCAAGTACTCGCGGTTCGAGCGACCGACCGGAGCGACACGACTCGGTGAAGACCCCAACCGGGGCGTGGAGGGGTACGACCTCCGCAACAACGACCGGACCTGGGAAGTGCTCGGCGAGGTCGAGGCGATCGCCCGACATCGCGGTGCCAGCATGACCCAGGTAGCGCTCAACTGGCTCCGCAACCGGCCGACGGTGTCATCGGTGCTGCTCGGGTGCAGGACCGTCGCTCAGCTCGACGACAACCTCGCCGCCCTGGACTGGAACCTCGACCACGAGGAGATGCGCACACTCGACGAGGTGAGCGCTCCCGGCATCCCCACGTATCCTCAGGGATTCCTCGAGTCGGGCGCCGACTACGACGTGTGGGAGCAGCTCCGGACGCGAAACGAGCCGGTGCTCTAGGCGGCCTTTCGGCCGCCGGTTCTGGGTTTTCGGTTGTCGGTCTTCGGTAGGAACTCGCTCTGCGGCCCTTCCACGTCGCGTTGTTACCGATGACTCACGACCGAGAATCGAAAACGGCCCGCGCAGCGAGCCGCCTGCCATACTCATCACATGATCCGCATCTGGCATTACCAGGACGGCTCGCTGCATCAGGCGGATCGCCTCGACGACCTTCCCGCCGACTGGACCTGGGTTGACGTCCATTTAGAGGATGAGCGCGAGGTGAAGGACCTAGCACTGAGATTCGGGTGGAGTGACCTCGCCGTCGAGGACGCCGTCGTCGACGTTCACTATCCCCGCGTCGACTTCCTGGATGGCTACCTGTTCGTGGTGCTCCACGGGCTCGACGAGGACGAGGGTCGGATCGAAACGTCCGAGCTCGATGCATTCCTTGGACCCGACTACCTCGTCACGGTCCACCGTCGCCCCAGCCCGTCGATCGATTGGCTCGCGGACGCCATGGAGGCGAACGCCGCATATGCAATCGGCGCTCCCGACCTGTTTCTCGCCGTCCTCGCCGAAACGATCGGCAGGAGGTACCTGCCATTGCTCGACTCGGTCGATGATCGCATCGAAGAGCTCGAGTCCGCGGCGATCGAGGGCCAGCCTGGCGTCCTTGGTGACGTGCAGGCGCTACGGCGGGACATCATCGTCCTGCGCAGGGTCGCGGGGCCCCAGCGCGAGGTGCTGTTGTCGCTCGGACGGCCGGTGACGCCTGTTGTGTCCAAGGACGCCCAGTTGCGATTCGATTCGGCGTACGACCACGCCTACCGATTCGTTGAGGACCTCGACACCGCTCGATCGCTGCTCGCGTCGGTGCTGGACACGTACCGGTCGACGGTGGCCGAGCGCACGAACGAGGCGATGAAGGTGCTCACCGTGTACACGGCGATCCTGCTGCCGCTGACACTGATCGCGGGCATCTACGGCATGAACTTTCTCCGAATGCCTGAGCTGCACTGGCGGTGGGGCTACTTCGGAGTGCTGGCGCTCATGATGGTGATCGCCGTCGGACAGTGGATCTACTTCGTCCGCCGTGGATTCATCGGAAAGGAACGCCCGCTGAAACGACGCCTCGGAACGGGTCTCGCATCGCTTGCACGACTTCCCATCGGCAAACCCAAGGGCAAGTAGGTCACTCGGCGATATCCGCGGTTTGCGCCGACGTCAGGTTCAGCAGATCGTCCGGAATCACCTCTACCTGGAGCCCTCGTCTGCCCGCGCTGACATAGACGGTTTCGTACTCTTGGGCGGAGCTGTCCACGAACATCGCAAGGCGCCGGGTCTGCCCGAACGGGCTGATCCCACCGACGACGTACCCGGTGAGGCGCTCGGCGACGGCCGGATCCGCCATCTCGGCTCGTTTGCCTCCGACCGCTTTGGCGAGACGTTTCAGTGACAGGTGCGCCGACACCGGCACGATGCCGACCACCGGGCTGCCGTCGACCGTCGCGACGAGCGTCTTGAAGACGCGGTCGGAGTCGACGCCGAGTGCCTCTGCAGCGGCTTCCCCGTAGGTGAGGTCGGTGTCGCCCACCTGATACTCGTGAAGGGTGAACAGCACTCCCGAGCGTCGAAGCGTGTCGATGGCGCGCGTCGACATCAGGCCGTGCTCGCCTGTTCCTCCGGCGGAAGGAGACAATGCGAGAGCGTCTCGAGCAGGGTCGTGACCCCGGCTTCTGCGTACACGTCGTAGGCCTCGCGAGCGAAACGGCGCCCGACCGGGTCGTCCATCCCCAACAACCCTGCGGCACCTGCCAACGCCATGGTGGAGAACAGCTTTGGCCACAAATCGATCACTCTCTCCAACGCGTGTTCGAACATCTCGACGGCCAGATCGTGTCGTCCCTCCAGAGCGGCCAGGCCGGCTTCGGCTGTCTCGTGAAACATCGCAATCGCGCGTCCTCTGACCGGGCGGGCATCTATGACGTCGATGACACGACGCAGGCGCGCGGCATCCTTGAGCTGTAGTGCAGACATGAGCGCCCATGCCACGTCTGGTCGTGCGGGAGCTTGATGATTCAGATCGATGACGAGGTCATAGGACTCCTCGAATCGGCCCAGGGTGAACGCGACGCTCGACAGACTCAACCTCGCAGCCTGCTGCTCCTGCGCATCTCCCTCCTCGTCCCATCGCCTGAAGATTCGATCCAAGGCGGCCTCGGCCGCCACGGCGTCTCCGGTCAGGAGCTGTCGACGGAATCTGAACTCGTCGCGCGTCTCCTGCAGGTCGGGAGGAAGATCATCGGTTCCAACCTCAGCGATCAGGGCATCGGCTTCGTCCCAGTTGAGATCCCAGAACTTCCGAAACGCGTAGACCGCGGCCGACTCGGCAAGGTAGCGAGGCTCCCCAATACGTCGAGCATCTTCGTACTGCTCGCGCACATACCGAGGCTCGAAAGGCGTCTCAGGTCCTGTCACGTAGGAGAGGTTGTTGAGAGCTCGGCGCCTGGCGTGGGCGAGTCCGAACTGCTTGGTGAGCGAAAGCCCCGCCTCCAGGAGCGCAACTCCCTCTCTGGGTCGACCTCCTCGAGCCGCGAGTACCGTGCCCTTCGTGATGAGGGCCTGCGTGATGACCGGCACGTCGTCGAGGTTTTCGGCGACCTCCAATGCTCGGTCGCACCACGCCAGCCCCTCCACGTCCTGAAGGTTGAGCGTGAGCGACCTGGCCAGTTCGGCCATCGCATCTGCGTGAGCCGAGGACGTGCCCGGTGCCGCCTCCAGCGCGGCGAGCAGCCTCTTCGCGGCAAGGTGGCCCCGTCCGGTGTCATTGAAGAGGCGCGCAAGGACTGTCGTTGCTCGCATCTGACTGATAGGGTCTCCAGCTTTCGCCTCGATGGCGCGCTCGGCGAATCGCTCCGCTCGTTCATCGAGACCCGCGTGCGCAGATTCCGCGGCTCTCAGCCAGAGCTCCCCTGCAAGCATCCCCTCGTCGGCGACTTCCGTACCCCGCAGGCACAACGCGATGACTTGCCCATGGGATTGGAGAGCAGCGGCGCGATCGGCGGCCGCCAGGAGCGCCTCGATCGCACGGTCCTTCAGGTCGTCTGCGCCCTCGCCCACGGCGTCGAGGTAGTGGCTCGCGGCTGCGGCGGCGAGTTCGGGTTCATCCAGACTCTCGAAGTACTCCGCCACCCGGACGTGACGATCTCTCCGCGTCGTCTTGCTGATGCGCTGGTAGGCGACTTCGCGAATGATCGACTGCACGAAGTGGTACTGCCCTCGCTCTGGAGACCGGGGATCCTTGTTGACATCAAGGATCTCCTCCCGAACCAGAGGTTCGAGCAGGAGTGCGAGCGCGGCCGGTTCCTCGGTGCGCAACACGGCGAGTCCTTCGAGGGTGAACGATTGTCCGAGCACTGCGGTGTCCTGGAGGAGCTCTCGGTGCTGCGTGTCGAGTCGGTCAAGGCGAGCACCAACGAGGCCGCTGAGCGAGTCGGGAACATCCAGATCGCCTACCTCCCCCTCGCTCGTGTACCGGCCGGTGCCATCGGCGGTGAGCATTCCGCGGTTGACGAGCATTCGAAGCAGCTCCACGGCGTAGAGCGGTGTTCCTCCCGCCTTCTCGACGAGTCGACCGACTAGTGACGGAGAGGCATCAGGGACCACTCCCAGCACAAGGCTTCGCATGGCGGAGTCCGAGAGCGGCGATAGGTGGAGTGCTATCGAATTGCTCCGGCCGGATCCCCACCCGGGCCGGCGCTCGAGGATATGTGGTCGTGCGAGTGTCACCACCAGGATCGGCTGACTGGCGGCGATCGACACGAGCTCTTCGATGAAGTCCAGCACGCCGTCGTCGGCCCAGTGGAGATCCTCGAACACCATCACCGTCGTCCCGCGCTCGGCGATACGCAGAAAGAACGTCCGCCACGAAGCGTAGAGCTCCGACCGATCACCGGGAGGCACCTCGGCCAGTCCGAGAAGCCCTGCGAGTCTTGGCTCAATCCAGTCACGATCATCGGCTTCGTCGACGTACTCGGCTATGGCTGTTCGTAGCTTCGTTCGCGCCTTGTGTGGATCGTCCGTTTCGGCGATGCCACACCGTGCGCGGACCATTTCGCCGAGCGCCCAGAACGTGAGTCCTTCGCCGTAGGCCGGTGATCGGCCCTGATGCCAGAAGATCGCATCACTGATGCCGTCGAGGTAGTTGCGCAGTTCTTCCGCGAGCCTGCTCTTGCCGATCCCTCCCTGACCGACGATCGAGACGAGGCGGCCCCGGCGTTCCGCGGTGGCCGCGTGAACCTGATCCTTGAGCAGCCGAAACTCCCCGTCGCGCCCGACGAAGGGTGGCGAAAGCTGGTCGCTGCGTCGATCGCCACGCCTGCCAGCAACCACTCTCACGGCCTGCCACGCGTCGACGGGAATCGTCTTGCCTTTGAGGGCCTTCGTTCCCAATGGCACGAAGTCGACGGCCCTTTCGGTGAGGTCTTTGGTGGACGCTCCGACGAGTACCGATCCTGGTTCCGCGATGCTCTGCAGCCGCGATGCCGTGTTGACGATGTCTCCGATGATCAGACCGGTGCCTTCGTTGCCGTCGCCTCCCACGGCTGCCTCGCCGCTCAGCACGCCGGCCCGGGCACGAAGATCAGGAATGCCGACCTCGTCCCCGAGAACCTCGATAGCATCGACCAACTCGAGGGCTGCTCTGACGGCGCGTTCTGCGTCGTCCTCGTGGGCGACGTCGGCACCCCACACGGCCATCACGGCATCTCCGATGAACTTGTCGATCACGCCACCGAACCGATGGACGATCTCACGCGCACGATCGAAGTAGCGGGTGAGCATCGACCGTACCTCTTCGGAGTCTCGCCGTTCGGTCAACGGTGTGAATCCGACCAGGTCGATGAACAGAACCGAGACGAACCGCCGCTCTTGGCTCGTCGAGGAGGTCGTCGGAGTCTTCTGAAGTGTGAAACCGCATTCGGAGCAGAATCTGTCGGTCTCGACGATCGGAGTTCCACAGGAGGGGCACGTACGCGCGAGTGGTGAACCGCACTCCGAGCAGAACTTGGCGCCATCACGATTCTGTGCACCGCACGAAGAACACACCATCGGTCCCTCCCGTTCGACAGCCTACCCAGAAACCGGTGGTTCGGACAGAGAAGTCCTGCATGCGGGAAGACATCTCACAATCCCAACCAATGGTTGCGTGGACTCGCCGGACGTTCAGCCAATCGTGTGACCCGGCAGACACCAAGTAGCACGCAGAATCAGAAGCTCACGCTGAGTGAGAATCTGGGTCGTGCGACTCATAGTCTTGTTTCTGCTCCCTGATAGGTTCCTCTTGGGGAGGATGTCATGATGTCGCGCCGCCTGCTGGTTCTGGTCGTTCTGAGTCTCGTGCTGGGGTTTGCTGCCGCAGGCGCAGCCGCACAAACCGAGCAGCCGAATCCCGTCAACGAGGTTCTCGACTTCTTCAAAGCACCCGAGAACCAGAAGTGGACAGCGCAGTTCCTCCGCCAACCGACACCCGGCGCCGGCATGGTCGAGGACCCGACCGGTGACTTCGTCCACTCGAGCGGTGACACGCCTGGCTACACGCCGGATCTCCTGGACATCGATCTCGCATGGATGGCGAGCTTCGCCGATGAGGGCCCGCTCCTCGGGCCGACTGACGGTTCGGACACGATCTGGATGCAGGGCTCCAACGAGCTCGCACTCCCCGACGGCTCACCGGTTCGCACCTACACCTTCGACGGCGGCACGTTCGACGGCTCGCAGTTCGCCAATGGTGCCTATCTGTTCGCGTTCGATACGCGTGCGATGCCTCCGGCGGTCCCGCCAGGGCGGTGCGAGTTCGTGGTCTGGGTCAATGACACATCGCGGACCGACACGTTCGAGAACATGCCCGCCTACCCCCTCGACCCGGCAGGGGGCACCAACAAGGCGTTCGGCATCGGCCTCAACCCGGAAGGGCAAGGCGTTCCTGGCACATTCGCTCTCGACCTCACGGATCAGGGCTTCTTCGCACCGCAGACCGACTGGGACGTGCGGGGCGTGATGGTGGGCTCCAACACCACCACTTCCATCGGAATCTTCGTGCCGATGGATCTCGTCGGTGCCCTCGGCGGTGTCAACTACTACACGTTCTGCGTCCGCGAAGGCTTCAGTTTCGACGCCGCCGACACCGGCTCCGATCAGACGGGTCTCATCGATCTTGGTCCAAACGACCCTGGAATCCTTGCCGTCTCCCTCGTGTCGACGACCACGACCACGGCGACGACGACCACCACATCGACCACGACGACCACGGTTGCAGCCTCACCGACCACCACGACCGCGCCGGCCGGCACCCAGGGCGGCTTCCCGTGGGGATTGGTGCTGCTCGGCGGCGTTGGTCTCGCCATCGCCGGCTGGTTCCTGTTTCGTAAGCCGGGGTCACCGTGCGCAGAGGAACTCGCAGCCTGGAAGGCCGCCCAGGCCACGTGCGATCAGGCCCGAACGCAGGCAACCGAAGCGGAACAGAAGTGCGGCGATGCCCAGGAGCACACGAAGGAGCTGAAGAAGAAGCGCGCAGAAGTGTGCCGCGACTGGCCGCCGGCATGCTGGAGCAGCGCCGACGGCGACTGGGTGGAAGACGACCAGGGCAACCGGGTCACCTCACGCGACCTCCACATGCGCAAGATGGCGCTCGGGGAACTGTGGGACGACTACCAGGCAGGTCTCGTGCCGGCCGAGAAGGTCGAGGAGATCTGGCGCAAAGCCGAGACACCCGAGTTCCGTGAGCAGATGCGCCGGCGCGACGCGAACGCCAAGGCCGAGCTGAAACAACTCAACGACGAAATCCCCCAGGCCGAAGCCCACGAGAAGGAAGCCTGCGCCAAAGCCAAGGCAGCACAACAAGCGGCCAACGATGCATGCGCGGCCGCCGAAGCTGCCCGACGCCGCTACGAAGAGTGCGTCGGCCTTGCCACCGCACCTCCACCCGAGCCCGAGAGCGGCGGGCAGAGCGGTCCCGGCCCTTCCGGCCCGTCCACTCCGGGAGTCACCGGCACGCCAGGCGACACGACTCAGCCTCGCGACCCCTGCGAGGGACAACCCAAGAAGAAGGCGGTCCAGGATGGCAAGCCTGATCCGATCGATGTGACGGTCGACTTCTCGATGTTCATCGAAGCGGACCCTGCATCGAAACACGGAGAGGACCACGGCGAGCAGATGGTGATCGACCTGTCGATGCTCGCGCAGGAACTGGACATGGTCGGCGACCTCTTGAGCGCAAGGGAAGCCGGGCTCCACATCGCCGGCGGCGTCAATGGCTACGCTGCCGGCAGGTACGTCGCAGGGACGGCGGGTGTCGTGCGAGGTGGCATTGAAGCGACCCTCGCGGGAACCAACATCATTCCGGACATCCCCACCAGCATCCCAACAGCCACCGTCGAGCTGCTCGAGTCGGTGTCGAAATTCGCCGGGTTCGTCGCCGGCAAGGTGACCGACTGGATGAAGCGCAACGAGATGGTGTCGGCGAGGGTGACGTACTTCTGGCAGCACATCACGGCGACGCCGTACCGGATCATGGAATGCCGGAAGGGTCAGGGTTGGGTGTGCGTCGAACGTGTGTGGGAGATCGAAGTCTCCAAGCTCCACAGGCGCACCGGCCCGACGTCCCAATCGTGGCGTCCTGTTTCGGACCTCGACCGGCATCGCATGGATGCCGATTTCAAACGCTTGGCCCGTGACGCAGGCGACCAGATCAAGCGTGGAGCCAATGCCCTCGTGAGCTGGCGGGCCCAACACGAACCTGGACCGTGTCCGTGAGCCGCAGGACTGTTGGTCTCGCGTTGATGGTGGCCGGCGGTGTAGTGGTAGTCGTGGCGCTAATCGGGATGCTCACTGGCGGTGGCGCTTCCACGGAGGCGGGAGCGACTTCGACGTCGACCTCGACAACGACGACCTCAGCAGCCACGACGGCGGCCACGACCACGGCAGCCACAACCACTCCGACGATGACGATCCTGGAGAGCACCACAGCGGCATCGACGACGACGGCTCCGACTACGACGGTGGCGGTGCAGCCCGACCCGGTCGAGGCGATCGAGACGTTCGTCCCCGAGTTCGCCGGCATGATCGCCGCCGGCGACGTGCAAGGGCTTTTCGACACGCTCCACCCGGCGGTGCTCGACGCCCAGGACACCGATCTGTGCAGAACGTACATCGAACGCGAGATCCTTGCGCTGGTCGACTACCGGCTGTCTGGTCCGGTGACCGGACCTGTGTCGACGACATTTGGTTCGACGACCGTCGACATGTATTCAGGACCGGTGTCGTTCACCTACCAGGGGCAGTCGTTCGACTCGACCGCCACGTTCGCTCTCGACGACGGTGAGGTGCGCTGGTTCACCACCTGCCGGTAGGACCGCTCTCCCGAACCCACGGCTACTGATTTCAAGGGGGCCACCGGCTTCACGATCCAGGAGGTCCATGGGAACAACCGGCCCTGCCGATAGCCTTGGCCTGGATGCTGGCCCAGGCACGACGGCTCGCCGAAACGACCCCCGAGTCCCGCAACCGATACATCGACTTCCTGCGGGCTGCATCGATCGTCGCGGTCGTACTCGGACACTGGTTGGTGATCACCCCGTGGGTCGACGCGGCGGGCATCTTCCACCCGGATCACCTCCTCACCCGATCGCGGACCGGCCAGTGGCTCACGTGGGTTTTTCAGGTGATGCCCGTGTTCTTCGCGGTCGGCGGCTTCGCAAACGCTCTTTCGTGGGAGTCGGCCCGGGTCAAGTCCACGGCCTACGCGTCGTGGCTACAGGCGAGGCTGTTGAGGCTGATCCGCCCCACGGTCCCGTTGATGATCGTCTGGATCGTGATCACGGCGCTCACCCCAACGGTCTTTCCGTCGGTGCTCGTCGAGGTGGGGTCGATCGGAGCGTTGTCACCGTTGTGGTTCCTCGCCGTCTACCTGGCAGTCGTCGCGCTCGTTCCGTGGACGACGGCGGCGTGGCGCCGATTCGGGCTGGGTTCGGTGCTCGTGCCGATCGGCGCGGCCCTCCTCGTTGACGGCGTCGCGTTCGGCCTCGACGTGTCGTGGCTGCGCTGGATCGACTACGCGCTGATCTGGCCGGCGATCTTCCAGATCGGGTACGCGTGGCGGGATGGACGGCTCGGGTGCCCCGGCCGGCGGTTCGTGCTCGGGGCCCTCTCACTGGTGGCAGCGTGGCTCACGGTGACGTTCGGCCCATACCCGGTGGCAATGATCGGCGTGCCCGGCGCCGACATCTCCAATTCGGCACCACCGACCGCAGCGCTGATGCTGCTTGGCATCGCCCAGGTGCTGATCCTGTCGGTCCTGGAAGCCCCGGCTCGTCGATGGCTACGACGAATCGGCCCATGGACGATCACGGTGCTCCTGAACGGAGTCATCATGACGCTCTTCGTGTGGCACTACACGGTGATGGTGGTACCCGCCGTCGCGGACGCCACCTGGCTGGGCGGAATCGGCCTGCACATGGTGCCGAACACGACGGCGTGGTGGTGGTCCCGACCGGTCTGGCTGCTGGTCCTGTCGGCGCTGATGCTGGCGTTCCTTCCGGCGGTCGCGCTGTTCGAACGGGCAGCCCCAAGGCCGACCGGCTCGGTGTCTGTCACCGTCCAGTTGGGAGCGCTGCTCCTGGCGGTGGTCGGGTTTGCGGTAGTCGCGCTGGTCGGCACGAACGGTGGGCTCGTCGGCCGCTGGATCTTCCCGGCAATGCCAGTGGGAGCTGCGTTGCTGGTGCAGTGGCCACCCTTGCCGCGAGCCACGCATGAATGACCTCCGCGTGTAGCTCGGGCGCCGGGTACGCATGGTCATCGACCGACAGATCGCTCCACCCTGAAGGCGAGGGCGTCCTCTACCTCGAATCCAGGGGTCCCGGTTCCCCCAGAACCCCGGACTCGCCAGATCGCGCCGGCGAGCCCAGGGTTCCCAGTAGCGGACGCCGATGGCGTCCGACAATGTGTGGCGTGACCGCGGCCCTTGCATTGCTCTGGCTGACGTGGCGGGGGGTCTTCACCCCACCGCAACGCCCAACAACAGCCCCAGGCCGGCTCATTCTGCTCCCCCGGATCTTCCAGCCTTGCATGCCACTCTACGGCTGCACCACCCAATCGTCAACGGAAAGTGGCCACTGCAGTCACTCTTCGTGGTATCTCCGAAAGCATCGGGCATGGCAGTCCATCTGTGAGAAGCGGCACACCGACACACTCGAGGAGCGACCCGGTCGTTCGGTCACGGAGATGGTGTGTCTACGAAATGACCCGACCTGTCGACGACAGACCTGTCTGAGGCACCGACCGTACGACCCGGACGGTCGGCGGCGACCTGCGGTCGGTGACGCACGGCGTTGGTTCCACCGGGTTCCCGACCGAAGACCGGCGAGCTACTGCTTGCCGTGCTTGACCTCAACTCCCCCAAACGCGACGAGCGCCTCGATCGAGAGCAGGGGCGCATCCGCAGCCAGCACTTCTGCCTTTGTCTTGTTCGACCAGCCTCCGAACAGCGGCAGTCCTCTGATGACGACCCGCCAGCCCTCCGGAACGAGGATGTCGACACCTCCGAATGCGCACACCACGTCGATCGCAGCACCACCCTCCACAGGGTGGGCGCTGCGAAGGTCCACCTCGGTCCCGCCGAAGACGTTGAGGATCGATCCGCCACGAAACTGCGGTGAGGCGCTCGCGACATGACGTCCGAAGAACGCCACCACGGAGTTCACTCGATCGGAAACCGAGATACCGCGACGGTTGGGTCCGACGATCACCCATAGGCCCACCAACACAAGCACGATCGGCCACAGGTACTGCGTCACGTTCTGGTCGATGAAGTCGAGCGATCCCGCGAGCAGCACCAGGCCGACGATGATCAACACCGCCGGAACGACAACGTGGGGTGGCGAAAGGCTGAAGTACAAGAGGCCGGCAACGACGAACAGAACCGGCCACCACTGGCCAATCGTGTCGCCGGCGTCGAGAACGCCGCCCCGGTCGAGCAGCAGCAACGCACCGAGAGCGATCAGCAGGATGCCAACGAAGGCCCGGCCACGACTCATGAGACTCCCTCTCGAGGATGTTTCCGATGCTACTGAACACCGGCCGGCTCAGGGGCGGGCGTTCCCGAGATGCGGCCACTCTCTCCAACCCAGGTCTCGCACGACCGCTACCCCACCAGGCCCTCGACCTTCGCCATCAGCAGAGCGAAGGTGCCGTCGTGCCGCCGATCGGGCATGCCGAACTCTTGGTCCCGTTCTGTCACGAACCCGTGGAGGAGGCTGCGCAGAATCCCGACCGTCGAGATCATGTCGGCCTCCCCCACACTCGGCGAGCACAGGGATCACGGCGTCGACCGGTGCGGCGAGCGCCACGGTCGTCCTCGCCCGGCACCGGTGCGGGCAGCATGGTACAGCCCGGGATGCTCGGCCGCGAAGGATCGATAGGCGTGCGCGATCGCGCGCAGTGCCTCACGAGGATGGTCCATCGCAGCCGAACGTCGCGTCTCGGCCGACATGCCGACACCGGCGGTACTCTGGCCCCGTGCCCGATATTCACTTCGCGCGCAGCGACGATGTCCACATCGCCTACCGGGTCGTCGGTGACGGTCCCATCGACCTCGTCTACGTCCAGGGAGCGCTCTCACATCTTGGCGTCGCGTGGGAGCTGCCCGCCTACCGCAGGTTCTGTGAACGGCTCGGCGAGTTCACACGCCTGATCCTGTTCGACAAGCGCGGCATGGGCATGTCGGATCGGGTGTCAGGCGCGACTCCTCTGGACACCAGGATGGACGACATCCGCGCCGTGATGGACGCCGCGGGCAGCAACCAGGCCGTCATCATGGGTGCGTCGGAGGGCGGACCACTGGCGATGTTGTTCGCCGCAGCCCACCCTGATCGGACCCGTGCGCTCATCCTGATGGGTGCAGAGGTGCGCGAACGGCGTGATGATGACTGGCCGTGGGGCGAGTCGACGGAGGAGGAGTTCGAGGCAGCGATGACGTCGGTCGCGGACCGCTGGGGGCTCGGAGGTGCGATCGCCTGGATCGCGCCGAGCGTTGGCGACGAACCGTGGGCCCGAGAGTGGGTTGCGCGCCTCCAGGTCAACTCGGTCACTCCGGGTGCCGCAGAAGCGTTCATGCGAATGGCGTTCGATATCGACGTGCGAAACATCGTCGCAGCCGTTCGAGCCCCAACCCTGGTGCTGCACGCCGTCGGTGACAGAGTCTGTCATGTCGAGAACGGTCGGTTCCTCGGCCGAACGATTCCCGGCGCCCGCTATGTAGAGCTGCCCGGTGAGGATCACGTCCCGTGGTTCAGCCCGGATCGGGCAATCGCCGAAATCAGAGAGTTCCTCACCGGGAGACGCGAACCGGCAACCCCCGACCGAGTGCTTGAGACGGTGCTGTTCACCGATGTGGTTTCTTCGACCGAACGTGCAGCATCGCTCGGCGACGATCGCTGGCGGCAGTTGCTCGAGTCCCACAACGCGATGGTGCGGTATGAGCTCGATCGATACCGCGGCACCGAGATGGGCACTGCCGGGGATGGGTTCCTTGCGACGTTCGATGGTCCCGCTCGGGCCATTCGCTGCGGACTCGCTATCACCGAACGCTCCCGCCAGTTGGGGTTCGAGATACGGGCGGGTGTTCACACCGGCGAGGTCGAGCGAATCGGCGACGACATCGCGGGCATCACCGTGCATATCGGCGCCCGGATCGGAGCGCTCGCCGAGCCTGGTGAGGTGCTTGTGTCGAGAACCGTGCACGATCTCGTCGCGGGCTCGGGCTTGCAGTTCACGGATCGAGGTGTCAAACAGCTACGGGGTGTTCCCGGCGAGTGGCAGGTGTTCTCGGCGAAGTAGCCGTTCTGCCCAACCCGCTCGTCAGTCCTCCGGCAGGGCGCTGATGAGCTGGTAGATCTCATCAATCGTCAGGGTGGAGTTCCGGTCGAGTGCGGCCTCGAACTCGGCATCCCCCATCGCGTCGCGTAGCTGCTCGTGCACTCGCCGGCGACGGCCCTCGTGCGTCCAGTCCAACTCGAACCCTCCCGCTTCCAGGCCCTGCAACCCGCCCAACAAACGGGCGGCAGACTCCATGTCTCCGGCTGTGAAGTCCAGGTCGGCCCTATCCACGACCCACAGCCCAAGGAAAAACAGGTTCTTGCGAAAGTCCTCGTTCTCGAGTGCGATGGCGGCCTGCTGTGCGAACTCCCTCCGAACGTCGGGGACTCCCAGGTCGTGTTGGGCGACGGCGATCACCGTACGCGCAAGCGCCTCATACTCGGTGAGTCCACCGGCTCGCGCCGCGGCGAGCGCCCGCTGAAACACCTGCTCTGCCCGCTCCGGCTCACCGGCGTTCAACTCGACAGCCCCGAGTTGGAAGATCGCCTCCACCAGCCGGAATGCCGACCCGAGCTTCTCGGATGACGCGATCGATTCCTCGAACTCCTCCCTGGCCCGAGCAAGGTCTCCCAATCTCGCATGGCCCTCTGCGATGTTGCCCATCGCGACCGTATACCCGGCGGGGTCGGCGTGGCGTCTCGAGACCTCCACCGCCTCCTGGTTGACCTCGATACTGCGCTCGGGGTCATCGACGATGAACGCGGAAAGGTTGATGAGCGCCGCCGAGTAGCCGTGACGCAGCAGCACGGGATCAGCGCCTTCTTGGTCGAGTTGCCTGTACAGCTCGAGGGCCGTCGTGAGATGCGCTTCCGACTCGTCGAAGAGGCCGACGAATCCGGAGAGAGTGCCCAAACCGAGATGGGCCTTCGCAGTCAGCACCCTGTCTGCACTCTCACCTGCGGCGTCGAGGGCCGAACGGAGCCAGCGGATCCCTTCGCTGTAGCGAATGTTGAACCACCAGAACCGCCAGATCGCCCCGGCGATACGCAACCCCAACTCGGGATGATGCGACTCGGCGGACCACAGCATCGCCTGGCGAAGGTTGTCCAGATCGGCGTCGATCCGTTCCCACCACAGCCGTTCGTCGACACCCCGCACGTGAGGCTCCGCGGCCTCGGCCAGCCCGACGAAGAACTCGGCATGGCGGAGGCGGAACTCGTCGGCGCGGCCGTGCTCGTCGAGGAGGTCGCGGGCGAACTGGCGGATCGTCTCGAGAAGCGCGTACCTCGCCTCGGCCCGGTCGGTGTCGGCCGAGACGAGCGACTTGTCGACGAGTGACGGAATCAGATCCAGCACGTCGAACGCCTCTATCCCATCCCCCAAGGTCACTTGCTCGGCTGCCTCGAGCGTGAACCCGCCCTGGAACACGGACAGCCGCTCGAACAGGCTTCGCTCGGCGGGATCGAGCAGCTGATAGGACCAGTCGATCGCCGCAGCCAGGGTCTGCTGGCGAGGGAGTGCCGTCCTCGACCCGCCGGTCAGCAATCGGAAGCGCCGGTCCAGATTGTCGGCGATCTGACCGGGGGAGAACGATCGGATGCGCGAGGCAGCAAGCTCGATCGCAAGCGGCATGCCGTCGAGTCGAGTGCAGATCTCCGCGATCGCCGCCGCGTTCTCCTCGTTGAGATGGAACGCCGGCTGTGACGCCGACGCGCGCTCGACGAACAACCGGACGGCGTCGTATCTGGCGAGTTCGGAGGCCGACAACGTCCCGGCGTGTGCCGGCAGCAGCATCGACCGCATGCCATAGGCGACCTCTCCACCGATCCCCAGCAGCTCCCGACTCGTGGCGATGACCGACACCTCCCCGGTCTCGGTGAGGATTGCGTTGACGAGCTGAGCACTCGCGCCTATCACGTGCTCACAGTTGTCGATGATCAGAAGCGTCCGGTTGGCCTCCAAGTGCTCGACGAGCGATTCGATCACCGGTCTACCCGGCTGCTCGGCAACGCCGAGGGCCCTGGCCGTTGCGGACACGACCAGATCGGGGTCGGTGATCGCGGCGAGTTCGACCAGCCAGGTACCTCCCGGGAACTCACCGCTCATCGACGCGGCAACCTGAAGAGCGAGCCGGGTCTTGCCCGCCCCGCCGACACCGGTGATCGTGATCAGCCGGGCGCCGCGCACGAGCTTCTCGACCTCGGCGAGTTCCTGATCCCTGCCGACGAAACTGGTGGCGAGGGTCGGCAGGTTGTTGGGGATCTCGTCGAGCGTGATGAGCGGCGGGAACTCGGACGAGAGGCCGGGACCGGCCAGCTGGAACACCCGCTCGGGACGGACCAGGTCCCTGATCCGATGCTCGCCGAGATCGACGAAGCGTAGGTTCTCCCCCAATCGGGCAAGGCGTTCCGTGACGAGGCCGACGAGTATCTGACCTCCGTGCGCCGCGCCCAGCAACCGTGACACCCTGTTGAGGGCAGGGCCGAAGTAGTCGTCTCCGCGGACTTCTGCTTCACCTGTGTTGATCGCCATCCGGACCCTCAGTGTTCCAACGTCTGGGAACGGCCTGGCTGCGATGGCGACTTGGGCGTCGGCCGCCGCGGCGACGGCGTCGCCGGCGGATGTGAAGACCGAGAGGATGCCGTCACCCGTGTGTTTGAACACCTTGCCGTCACGCCCGGCGATGGCCTTGGTGAGGATCTCGTCGTGCTCGGCGAGGGCGGCACGCATCGCCTCGGGGTGCGCCTCCCAGAGACGTGTCGAACCTTCGAGGTCGGTGAACAGGAACGTGTGGGTGTCCACTGCCACTCAGCCTACGGGCGTGCAGGCAGCTATGGAGGCACAGCCGTCTTGCACCTAGGCGAATGGTCGCCGGTACGCTGGTCCGATGGCGACCTGCGCCTTCTGTGGGCTGGAAGGAGACGGCCGGTTCTGCGCCGGGTGTGGGGCTCGACTGTCCCCTGTGTGTGGCACCTGCGGCGCGGCGCTGTCCTCAGACGCGAGGTTCTGTCCGGCATGCGGTGCTCAGGTCGCGGCCGGCAGCGCTTCTACCCTGGCGGCAGGCTTCTCGGGCCTTCACCTGGGCTCCGACGAGCGCCACCGGATTCTCTCCGACGTTCACGGTGAGCACCGACTTGTCACGGCCGTCTTCGCCGACATGACCTCGTCCGTCGAACGTACAGCCGAGCTCGCGCCCGAAGAGGCCGCCCACCTCGTCAGCGGGCTGCTGGAAGCGATGGTCGACGTACTGGTCCGCTATGGAGGGCGTATCGATCGATTCCTCGGAGACGGTTTGCTGGCCGTGTTCGGCATTCCCGACGCTCATGAGGACGACCCGATCCGAGCGGTACGCGCCTCGCTGGAGCTCAGAGACAGGGCAGAAGAGCTTCGGATCGGCGTCACCGTCGGGATCAACACGGGAACCGTGTACTTCGGACCGGTTGGTTCGAACCTACACGAAGAGCTGACGATCATGGGACCGGTCGTCAATCTCGCAGCCCGGCTGCAGGCCAAGGCGACCGATGGACAAGTGCTCGTCGGTGAAGGGACGTACGGTCAGGTGCGCGGGGCGTTCGACCTGACCGCCGTCCCCCTCGACATCAAAGGTATCGATGGCCCGGTCACGGCCTACGCGGCTGAACGGATCCTCGACCGGCTCGAGAAGGTGCGCGGTATCGAAGGTCTGCGCGCCGCGATGATCGGCCGTGACATCGAACTGGATCGGCTTCGGATGGCGATGTCCCAACCCGGCGGAGCTATCGCCATTGTGGGTGAGGCGGGTATCGGCAAGTCCCGGTTGGTGTCAGAGTTCCACCGCGCGTTGGAGGGCGATGGAGGGGTGTGGCTGGAAGGGCGATGTGTGGAGCTGACCCGCGGTGTCGCGTACGGGCCGGTACGCGACCTTCTCGAGCGACACGCGGGCGATCTCGATGGGCTTCGCCACTCCGTCGCGGGTGCGATCGCCTCAGGACGGCTGCCGCCGGACTGGGCATCGGATCTCGGCCCGTTCCTGTTCGACCTGCTGGGAGAACACGATCCTGCGGTCGCGACGATGGACGGCAATCAGCGGGCCCAGCTCACGGCGACCGCCGTCGTCGAATACCTGGCGGCAATGGCCGGGGATTCCCCGGCCGTGGTGTTCATCGATGACCTGCACTGGGGCGACGATCGAACCGTCGACCTCCTCACAGGGCCATGGCCCGAGGCTCTGAAACTCGTCGTCGCCGCCCGACCGGATCCCGACTCGCCTGCCTCGAGACTTCTCGAACGGATGGGGCAGCGCATGGGCACGATCGCGTTGTCCCCCTTGTCGGAAGCCGACTCCCGCGCGCTGGTCCGGCGACTCCTTCACATCGACGGGCTCCCCGAGTCGGTCGACGCCTTGATCCTCCGCACCGCGGAAGGCAACCCGTTTTTCGTCGAAGAGCTCATCCGGTCGTTCATCCAGCGAGGTCTCGTTGTCGAAGATCACGGAACGTGGACCGCGACGGCCGAGATCGCGAATATCGATATACCCGACTCCGTGCAAGCGGTGGTCATGAGCCGCGTCGACCGGCTCGACCGCCGGGTTCGCCGCTGTGCCCAGGTCGCATCCGTACTCGGACGCTCCTTCACCCGTGACCTCCTGGAATCGATGGTCGGCGGAGACGTCGGACCGGACCTCTCCGTGCTCAACTCGGCCGGCCTGATCGACGAGGAACGTGCCGGCGAGTACTCGTTCCTCCACGCACTGACCCACCAGGGAATCATGGAGACACTGCTCCCGTCACGGCGCGCAGAGCTGCACGAGGAGGCCGGGGTCGTCTTCGAACGGGCAGCCCCAGACGCGCACGACCAACTCGCCCACCACTTCGGGAGGAGCCGCGACCACTCGAAAGCGGTCAAGTACCTGACGCTCGCGGCGCGCGACGCGGCCGACGCGTATCTGACCGACACGTGCGCCGCCTACCTGGAACAGGGCATCACGCGCGTCGATGACCTCCCGGCCGATGACCGTCCGGCCGCCCTGTCGCGACTCCTCGCCATCAGGGGAGAGCTGGCAGAGCGATCACTGCGGCATGCGAACGCTCGTGCCGATCTCCAAGCGGCGCTCGAGCTGATCGAGCATCCACCGCTCGAGACCGCCCGCCTCCACCGGCTGCTCGGACTCACCTACCGGCAGGAGGACCGATTCGACGACGCCCATGCTGCCTACGATGCCGCCGAGCGAGCCCTCGACGACGCACCCGATCCGACATCCACGCTCGTGCGCCGAGCGTGGATCGAGATCCAAAAGGAGCGGAGCTACGCACTGTACTTCGGTGGGCGCGGCCGCGAGCTTCCGGCGCACAACACCATGGTCGAACCAGCGATTGAGGAGCACGGGACGCCCATTCAGAAGATGGACCAACTTCTCAGTCGCACACTGGCCGCGTTTCCCGCAGAGCGGTTCGCCCTCTCGGACGCAACGATCGAGCTCGCGGCAAGGGCGCTGCACATCGCAGACGAACACGGCAACCTGGCCCAGCGAGCCGAATCCCGTTTTGTGAATGGATTTGCTCTCCTGTGGGGCGATCGAATGGAGCAGGCCGAGAGGTTGCTGAGCCGGGCGGTGGCCGACAGCGACAGGATCGGTGATGTCATGCTCCACAATCGTGCGTTGGCGTACCACGCCATCTGTCTGCGCAGGCTCGCCAGAGTGGAAGAGACCGCGGCCACAGCACTCGCCGCACGCGAACTCGCCGGGTCAGTCGACGACAGCTACTACGCCGGCCACGCCGAGGCGAACCTGGCATGGGTCGCCTGGCGAACGGGAGACTTCGACGCTGCACGTCGCCACGGTGAGGCGGCCTACGCTTCGTGGGGTCCCCTGGTCAGAGGAGACGCCGAGGGGCTCAACGTCGAGTTCGCATTCCTCGCCGCATGGCCGATGCTCGCCATTTCGCTCGATGAGGAGGGTGAGGCTCGCCGTCACCTCGAATACCTTCGGGTCCCGTGGGAACGGACGATGCCGCCAGATCTGGATCGGGCGATCGACCTGGCTCTGGCGGAGACCGGACCGGCCATGGAACGACACGCTCGCGAGGCGCTGACGCGTGCGGCCCACCACCGCCTTGCATAACCGAGAACGCCGATCGCGACCCACGCATGTCCTGCGCGGCGAGGCTCGCAACGATCACCGCGGGGAGATGGCCGGTGCGGTTGACGTCGCGAACGGCGTGGCGAGGAGGCGTCGACGGATCGGGTGCAGCGTGCTCGAATCGACGAGTGGTCAGATCGACAGGTCAACGACGAATCCCTGAGCCGTTCTGGATTGCGTAGTACGATTCTTAGGAATGAGGCTCGGTACCAGGCACCAGGTACAGCGAGCGGAGCGAGCCTTCGAGGTACGAGGTACGGGCTCGCTTCGCGAGCCCCTTCACCCCTTGTAGGCGTCCCGTGCGGCCTGAATGATCTCGAGGGTCTCCTCGATACCGAACCAGCCCAGAGCAGCCGTCTTCTTCTCCTCGAGGGTCTTGTAGACGGTGAAGAAGTGTTCGATCTCGGCGAGCATGTGCTTGGGGAGGTCGTCGAGGGACTGTACTTCGCCCCAGACCGGTTCGCGAACGGGCACCGCCATCACCTTGTGGTCGGGATGCCCCTGGTCCTCCATGAGAAACAGGCCGATGGGACGGACACGGATATGACAGCCGGGGAACGTCGGCTCGGACACCAGCGCCATCGCGTCGAGCGGATCGCCGTCCTCGGCGAGCGTGTCGGGGATGAAGCCGTAGTCGGCCGGGTATCGGGTGGCGGTGAACAGCGTCCGGTCGAGGTAGATGTCGCCGGTTTCGTGGTCGACCTCGTACTTGTTGCGGCTCCCCTTGGGGATCTCGACGATCATCGTGAACTCTTCCATGGGCCTCCTCAACGGTCATCGCAAGGCTACCCCCCCACACCAAAACCCGTTCTGGCGTGAGATAGCTGCACTATGGCCAGCTATCTCACGCCAGAACGGGGAGGGGGCCGGTGGTCGCTGCACCTCCGCTAGCCTCCTCCCAGCGATGATGAACACCGAACGGACCCAGTGGCTCTCTACGGTCGTGCGCGTGGCACTCGCCGGGATCATGCTGTGGGCAGGACTCGCCAAACTCCTCGAACCTGACCAGGCGCTTCGCGCCGTGCAGGCATACCGGATCTTCTCCTCCTCGATCGACGACATCGTCGCCATCGGCCTGCCGATCGTCGAGATCACAGTCGGCGTACTCCTGCTCCTCGGCCTGGGGACGAGGTTCGCCGCGTGGGTGACCGCCGGGTTGATGGTTCTGTTCATTGCCGGTGTCGCGTCGGCGTGGATTCGTGGCTTGTCGATCGACTGTGGTTGCTTCGGCGGAGGCGGCGATGTTCCGTCGGCCGGGCGGGTCGGACGCTACCTGACCGAGATCGGTCGCGACCTCGTGTTCATGGCACTCGCGGTCTGGCTGATCCGCTTCCCGTCGAGCCGCCTGTCTCTCGACCGGCTCACCGACGACATAGCCGTCGAGATCGGCGAGGATGTCACCAACCCCGACGAGACAGACGAGAGCTCATGACCAAACAAGACGACAAGAAGGCCCGTCAGGCCGCTGCCCAACAAGCGGCGAGGCGACGAACCCGAGTCATCATGATCCTCGCGGTCTTCGCGGTGGTCGTCATCGCAGGCGTCGCCGTATGGGCGGCGAAACGCCCCCAGTCGAACCCGTCAGCCGCTATGCCCGCCGGTGTGAACAGTGACGGTGGGGTGCCGGTCGGGACGGCGGCCTCGCCGATCGTCGATGTGTTCGAAGATTTCCAGTGCCCGATCTGCAAGGGATTCGAGGACAACGTCGCCCCAACGCTCGACCAGATGGTCGAAGCCGGACAGATCAAACAGGTGTACCACATCATGTCGTTCCTCGACATCAACTTGAAGAACGACTCGTCCAAACGCGCTGCCAACGCAGCGGGGTGCGCCCAGGACCAGGGGTTGTTCTTCGAGTATCACAACGAGGTATTCGCCAACCAGCCGGCGACCGAAGGGGCCGGCTACACCGATGACCAGCTCATCCAGTTTGCCGAGACCGTGGGAATCCCCGACATGAACCGCTTCAAACAGTGCGTCGCTAACGACACGTTCGGGAACTGGGTGACCCAGATGGAGATCAATTCGGAGAACCGCCAGGTGACGGGCACTCCGACGCTGATGGTCAACGGCAAAGTCGTCGACTGGAGCCAGGCATCCACGTGGAACGGCGTCCTGACGGCAGTGCAGGAAGCGATCGCTGCCGCCCAGTAGGGGCTTCGCTGGTGGGAACCACCCCCTCCGGCTCCCCCCAACGCTCAGCCGAGGCTTCGCTGGGGGGAGAGATCCACTCGCTTGTCTCTCGCGAGGGGAGGAGACAAAAGGCGGGCTTCGCCCCGGCAGCTCTCAGCCGACAGCCAACAGCTGACGGCCAGAACGCGAGCCTGCGTGGTCGGCGCTGATGGCAGTCGCCAACCAGAGACTGAAGCGAGCACAGCGAGCTGTTGGTCCAAGAGCCCCCGGTGCGACGTGCTGGGCGAAGCACAACGCACGAAGCACGGCCCGTCGGACGGACCAGATGACCCGGCTACGCCAAACCGACCGACGCGTTGCCGACCATCACGTACTCGGCCGCCACCCGCCCATGTCTGAGGACCACCGCCCCCTGGGTCGTCTCGAAGAAGCCGGTCGAGGCGGGCTCGAGGAGCCTGGCCCATGGGAGGTCGGGATCAGCCGTGATAGTCAGCTCGCCCTTGAATCGGGTCGAAGTCGCGGGTTCGAGTGTCTCTACGGTGGTCG
>Ga0307420_1000338_pt1 | contig 22272 bp, 17 predicted proteins | sample SalMarWE160240MG_2_FD_202167 | JGI IMG/M metagenome (GOLD analysis project Ga0307420, IMG submission 202167) | Salt marsh sediment microbial communities from the Plum Island Ecosystem LTER, Massachusetts, United States - WE1602-40 | ecosystem: Environmental > Aquatic > Marine > Intertidal zone >... | reverse complement strand
ATATTAAGTTCCTTATTGAGTAACTCTGCTCTTTTAGGACCGACACCGGGCAGGTATTTAATATCAGTTTCGAGAAATTCGTACATCTTCTGAATGTAAAGAATTTAAAGATCAGAATTTTTGAAAATCAGGAATAAGAGCTTTTCCATTACTGATTTAAACAATTTTAAAGATGACCTAAAATACTTATTTTTGCAGACCTTACCTAAAATATATTATCTGAATGGGAATGTTTTTTTCCAGGATAAAATATCTGGGCTATCTTATGTTTTCGGGGCACCGGAAGGGCCATGGTATCCACAGCCCTTTTGTTTTCGACCTGGTATCACGGATCATGCGGAATAAAATTGACCAGGATATTGTCTTAAAGATTGAGAATATAAGAAAGAATAATATTTCCGACAACAGGATCATTTCAATTCAGGATCTTGGAGCCGGATCATCCAGAATGAAAAGCAGTTTAAGAAAAGTGTCAGATATTGCAGTATATTCAGCAGTACCCCGGAAATATGGCAGGCTATTATCGAACATGGCATCAGAGTTTGGAAAACCTGACATTGTAGAGCTCGGAACATCACTGGGTATAAGCACATTGTACATGGCAGCAACATGCCCCGGATCGATGGTGTATACCATTGAAGGATGTCCTGTCACCGCTGAAATTGCAAACGAGAACTTTCAGAAAGCCGGGATACACAATGTAATACTTATTCACGGATCATTCGATGATACAATACCTGAACTCCGTAAGAAATCTGTAAAACCTGGTCTGGTGTTTATTGACGGTAACCACAGGACAGAATCCACTTTAAATTATTTCAGTGAGCTGGCGGATCTTTCTGAAGGAAATGCAGTGATTATAATCGATGACATACACAGTACAGATGAAATGGAAGAGGCATGGAGGTTGATAAAGAAACAAGAAAAGGTTACTCTTACAGTAGATATCTTCAGGATGGGTTTTGTCTTTTTCAGAAAGGGAATAAATCGTTATAACTATGTGATAAAGTATTAACAAAAATTAAGACACTAAAATTTCGTATTTAACTAAATTAATCTAATTTCGGAAATTCAAATTCAAAAGGAAATGGACAAAGTAATTGAGATACATAATATTGTAAAGAACTACCAGATTGGAACAGTAATTGTCAGAGCTTTGAGATCGATAACATTAGATATCCAAAAGAATGAATATGTGGCAATTATGGGTCCCTCAGGATCAGGTAAATCAACTCTGATGAACCTGCTTGGCTGTCTTGACACGCCAACCAGCGGATCCTATATACTCAACGGAACCGATGTCAGTAAGATGGATGATGATTTCCTTGCCGAGATACGTAATAAAGAGATAGGATTTGTTTTTCAGACTTTTAACCTTCTTCCCAGATATACAGCACTGGAAAATGTTACACTGCCGTTGATATACGCCGGAATCCAAAAGGCAGAGCGTGAAAAAATGGCTATTGAAACCATGGACCATGTAGGGCTTGGCGACAGGATGACCCATAAACCAAATGAGCTTTCCGGCGGACAAAGACAGCGTGTCGCAATAGCCAGGGCTCTGGTTAACAACCCTTCCATAATATTGGCGGATGAACCTACCGGAAACCTTGACAGCAAGACCTCGATAGATATCATGGGCCTTCTGGATGATATACACAGAAATGGCAACACGGTTATCGTGGTCACACACGAGGGAGATATTGCCAGACATGCTGCCCGTATAATAAGACTTTTCGACGGAGAGGTAGCCGAGGATATTCCAAACGAAAAGTATAAACCAGCCTGATACCTTTACTCTTTACAGGGTGGCAGGATAATATTTTATTTTCAGGTTATGAAAATATATACCCGCACAGGCGATGATGGCACCACCTCATTAGCGGGTGGTGAAAGAGTACCAAAATACAATATTCGCGTTGAGGCATATGGTACAGTAGATGAGCTTATCTCATGGATAGGGCTTTTAGCTGATCACCGGGAAAACATAAATCGTAAGGATTTCCTGAAATATTTGCAGGATCAACTGATGAGAGCTGCTGCTACCATTGCTTCGGATCCCTCCAAAGCAGAAAAGGGTAAATACCTTCCGGAACCTGATTGCGTCAGGATCCTTGAAAATGAGATTGATAAGACAGAAGCAGGACTTGAATGTCTTAATAGTTTCATTCTGCCCGGTGGTAATATTCTGGTATCCTATTGCCATATAGCCAGGTGTGTCTGCCGCAGAGCTGAAAGAAGAGTGATAGAGGCCAGTGAAAAAGAAATAATCCCCGAATTAATTATAATATTCCTTAACCGCCTGTCAGATTATCTATATGTATTAAGCCGAAGAATAAACTTAGAGCTTGATAATGAGGAGATTAGATGGTCTATCTGAAGTATTGAAAATCTTTAAAAAAGCGGTTGTTTTTTATCTAAAATAATATATATATTTGCAAACCTTGAAAAAAACTTAATTATATAGGTAGATAATGTATTGGACACTTGAATTAGCATCAAAACTCGAAGATGCTCCATGGCCAGCAACAAAGGATGAATTGATAGATTTCGCAATCAGGTCAGGTGCCCCGATGGAAGTTATAGAAAACTTGCAGGAGATTGAGGATGAGGGTGATATTTACGAGAGTATTGAAGATATCTGGCCCGATTATCCAAGCAAAGACGACTTTTTTTTCAACGAAGATGAATATTGAAAAAGGTTACTAATTGAATTAAATTTTTGTTTTAGGGAAGTGTTATTTGAAAATATCGGATATTTGTTTAGGTCTCAGATTGTCAAACCAGTAAAATCCTTCAAGGCGGAGATTATCACCAGGCAGTTCTGAAGGCGGATCAATTACCCCTTCGGGTTCCTGCCGTTCATATATCTCAGTTATTTTTCCATCATTCACAAATATTTCAATATTTGAGCATTTGGCCCTGTTGACACCGGAAAGTTCATCATTGTTAAGAAGGTAATATATCGACTCCCCGTTGCCGGTAATCACTATCCTGTATAACTCATTGTCTTCGAAATAACCGGTAAGCGATCTTCCCTTTATCTGGTCGTATCGCATCGTATCTACCTGGCTCATAATAAATGCCATATTATACAGTTCCAACCTGTCTGCTTTGCGGTTTTTTGTGTAAACTGCCATGGAGTCGGATGTTAGCTGTTTTTCCTCTGACCATAATATAGGGCTTGTATAAAGTCTTATTACAGAATCCCTGAAAGAGTAGGAGAGAGAATCACATTTCGCCTGCATATCTTTACTGAAAATTCGGCACTTATAATATGCTTTCATAGTCCTGAATCCTATGCCTGATGTATCTGCTAACGTTGATGCAGCGCTTATTGTATCAGCGTGAAGAAAGAGTGAATCATTTCCGGAGACCTGGATAAAAACGGCACTGTCAGTTACCATGAATCTTTCAGGTTCTTTATAGTACCAGGCATAATGTCCCTTAACTATTAAATTGTCACTGGTGTCGGTAATACTGATATTCCCGAAAGATTCACCGAATCCGGTATTGTCTTCATAATAGAGTGAATCACCTTTAATGAGCTGTCGCTTATTGTCAATAACAGCATTTTCCCAGATACTTGTTATGTTGTTCTTAGTGTCATACCATCCCCTCTCACAATAGAGATAGAGGCTGTCGCCAACCAGCTCTGAGGGACCTGTAAAGAGAGCAGTTTCCGATTCGGTATTATAATCCATTGTATCGGCCGTCATAATATAATCAGGATTGACAATTTTTACACTGTCCTTGAAATGAAAGAGATTCATTGAGGCATAATAGATACCGATCCTGCTTGTCAGCGTATTATCTCCGTTGATAATCCTGCCGTGATTGTTATAATGTGCAATGTCAGTTACAAAGTCGTATGTAACAGCTGTTGTATATAGATGTGTTTCCTTATCAATTAGTTCAACATTGCCTTCCACAAACGCAATTTCCGTTTCTCCGTCGTAATAAAGATAATTACCATAAAGATGAAGGGTATCGCCCTGCTGAATATGGATTCTTCCATATGCTTTTACGTGGTTTTTTTTCTGATAGTAGTGTGCACTGTCACAATTCATCCATACCTCATTATGTTTAAGGGCAACATTTCCGAGAAGCTGCTGCAGATCTTTATCAATTGTTTCATCAATCTGCCAGAGGTCAGCATGCAGAATTTCAATTTTTTTGCCCTTCTTTTTCTGAGGTTCGCTATCCTGGGATGCTGAAACGGAAGTTATTATCAGACTTATCAGTAGTAAGAAGAAATACTTATAAGTGCCTCTGCAGCTTATATATATCACTTCAGCCATCCTTTTTTCAGAAAATCGCATGATTTTAGCTCGTCGCTGATTTTAATATAGGTGTTCTCAATTTTCTCATCGATCCACTTATCATATGATTTGGTACGTTGTTCTCTCAGTGCAGCGGCCCAGAGGCTCTCATAATCGTCTTTAAGGTTTGCTCTGTGGGCAGGAATTTCATTATCCAGCCGTACAATTCTGAATACTACATTCCCGTCAGCATCTGTAGTCCTGAAGGCTTCCGATATTTCACCCTGTTTCATGTCTCTGACTTTAACATACATTTCAGGATTCAGTTCTTCAAGAGTGAACCATGTGATCCGTTCAGAGGGATTGGTACTTACTAATTTCCCTCCGTTTATTCTGCTGTCTTTGTGACTTGAATAGATTTTTGCAGCAGTTTCAAAGCTGATACTATCTTTCCTTATCAGGTTGGCAAGACTGTCGAGTTTGGAAATTGCTCTGGCAGCCTGATCAGGCTTCACTTTGGGTTTAATCAGAATATGCCGTGTATTTATCATGTCACCTTTATGGTCGATCAACTGAATGATATGGAATCCATATCTTGTTTCAACAATTCTCGACACTGTATTTTTTGTAAGGCTGAATGCTGCATCAGCATATTCCTTTTCGAGCGCGCCCCTGACTGCATAACCCAGTTCACCTCCGTTCCTTGCTGTACCGGGGTCTTCAGAATACATAACTGCCAGCACATTGAAGCTTTTACCGGCAAGGATCTCACTTCTGATATCAAGAAGCTTCTGTCTTGCTTCAGCCTTGTTTTCTTCATTACCAGGCGGGTCAAGCTGGATGATGCTTAGCTGAACCTTTGCCGGGATAATCGGAAGGCTGTCAGATGGGATATCAGAATAATATTTTCTTAACTGGTTTGGTGTTACTGTTACATCTGCTGCAATATCCGACTGCACTTCTCTGATTATTTGCTGCTCAATCAGGGCTTTTCGAATATCCCGCCGTATTTCAACCATGCTCTTGCCAAAGTATTCTTCAAGAGCTTTTTCACTTCCGGCACTTTGTATTGCACTGTTAATGTTCATAGTGATCTCGCTTTCAACCATATCAGCTGTAACTTCTATGCTGTCGATTCTTGCCTGGTCGAGAAAGAGCCGTGATACGAGCAGTTCATTAAGCACTATACACCGTTGCTGATCTATCGAGGCTCTATTGCCATTTCTCTTTAAATCGATTACAAGGGACTCTATATCAGACAGGTATATTACCTCATTTCCTACAACTGCTGCTACTGACTCAACCAGCACTTGTGCTTTTAAGGTTGAAAATCCGGAAATCAGTATCCCCGCCATTATCAAAATAAATCCCATACCCTTTTTCATCATATTAATTATTAAAAATTGTAAAATCATTCTCTTTAAGCGCATCATTATAGATCCCGTTTTCAAGAGCCAGGATAAACTCAAGCCTGCGGTTGTTCCAGATTATCCTTTTAATATCGTCCCTGACATATTCAAACGGAGCCAGTGTAGATCTGAGCCTGTAATCCCTGATTGTTATAAAGTAAATATATGTGGAATCGCTCGATTCATAAAAAGATGTCCTTCGCAGGAAATATTCCTCATTTGAAATATCTTCAGGCAGTTCTACTGAGAGCCTGTCGAATGGAATCCATTTCTCATTGAAATCATCAAATTTATCGGCAAACTGGTAACAAATGGATTCAAGCTGCTGAAGATCATTCTGCTCATTTGAGCGTGCGAGACGTCTTATCCTGTTAATGTCGGGAGTTTCAAACGGAAGTTTAATGAACAGTGCCTTTATAATATTCGAGCTGAGGAAAAAACTTTCCTGGTTGGCTGAATAGTAATTTTCCATTTCTGCGTCAGTTACAGTAGTATCCATCTTTTCCAGCATAATTTGCCTCTGATACTGATAAATCACCAGATCAACCCGGGTCTCTTCGAGCTGTTTATCTATTTCATCTTTGAGTTCCGGTGAAAGATTCTCAACAGCTTTCTGGTATAGAAATTCTTTTCTGGCCCATCTGTTTATATAATCATGAATTATCCCTGAGCTGTCCATTGATGATGTTTCCTGTGTGATAAGCCGGGGTATCTGATCCAGATATAGGAAAACATCTCCTGCACGGGCAACAGCCACACGTTTATAATCGCGTCTTGAATTGCCGCATGCGGCAGTTATAGTTAATATGATTACAACTATCAGTATCCTATTCATTATTCAGACTTTTTTTAATTTCAAGAAAGACCTGGTCATCAACACTAACGGCGTATTTATTTTTTAATTGTCTTATCCATTCTGACTCAAGATAGTCCTGGTAGCCCATCAGCATATCACCCGCAACCTCCTTAAAAGGTAACGGCTCCGGTTCAATTACCCTGCTTATTTCCACAATTGAAGGGTATCTGTTGATTGTACAAGATTGCATTCCTCTAATCCACTCAATCTTATCCAGTTCCGGATTATCTCCGGTAAACCATTGTCCTTCAGTTATTACCAGGACTGAATCATTGTTGCTGTTAAACTTTGCCAGCATAAGTTCATTACCCTCCTTTTTCCGCGAGTATTTCCTGTAAGTTGTTAAAAGCTTTTTTTCTTTCCCCGGGCTTTTCAGGGTATAGATTTTTGCCTCTATTCCCTTTCTTGTAAGACAGTCATGTTTGTGTTGTTCATAATAGAGTTTTAGTCCTGCACTGTCTTCAGTGACCCGGTTCCAAACCTTTTTTCCTGATATTTCAAAAAGAAGTATTCCGTCATGGAACTCCTTCATAAGGTAGCGGAAGTCGGGATATTTTGTTTCCAGGATTGAGTTTTCATATTTAATTATCTGATCGGATACACAGGTCTCAATTGACTGGTTTACAAATGAAACAGGATCATCAGTTATGATCATTAATCCCCTTCTTTCGATATATGCAGCGAACTCTTTTACTGTAAAGCGCTGATCTGCAAATGAGTATAGATTGGCGGAAGGCATATATTCTCTCTTATATTTTGCCTGACCCCGGATAATAAGTGTATCGGTATTATTGACGAGCCATCTGTATGCCGGCTGGTTTATTCTGAACTTATATTCTGCCTTAAGCTTATCGGTAAAAGATTTTTTGCTTAATGAATTGAGGTGAGATTGATTAATCTTACTCTCAAGGTACGATCTGGTTTGTTCAAACGATCCATGAGGTCTTCTGTCAAGCAGTTTTATTATATGCCAGCCGTAGGGAGTTCTTATAGGTTTTGTGTATTGACCTGCATTGGGTATTGAGAAAGCAGCTTCCGTAAATTCGCTGATAATCTCCCCTGTTCCGAACCAGTTCATATTTCCTCCATTTGCAGCTGATTCTTTATGATCAGAGTACTTGCGTGCCAGTTCACTGAATGAGGCTCCTTCCTGAACTTCCTTATAAATTAGTTTAATTGTTTCCTCGGCCTTTTTTGCTTCATCTTCTCCAATTCCAGGAGGAGCAGCCTTCATTATATGGGCAACGAGGATCTTACCTCTTGCGGGTCTTTTATCAGTTACCTGGATTATATGATAACCGAAGGGTGTCCGTACCGGATTTGAGATTGCACCGGTTTTTAGATTATATACAGCATCCTCAAAGGGCATTATCATCTGGAAGACAGTAAAATAACCAAGGTTTCCTCCATTTATCTTTACAGAAGGATCGTCTGAAGTAGCTCGTGCGACCTGTTCAAAAGACTCTCCTGTAATGATTCTCTCTTTAATATCTGCAGCTTTTTGCCAGGCAGTAAGAGTATCCTCCGGTTTTGCCGAGGGAGAACAATTAATCAGTATATGCCTGGCATTTATTTCAGTGAGGGACCGTTTATATGTTTCCTGCAGGAGTTTCTCCCTGACCCCGGTATCTGTAAGATAATTTTGAGCGAGCTGGTTCCTGTAGCCGTTAAATTCATTGCGGAATGCTTTTGTTGTATCCAGCCCTTCACTGATGGCATCGGCAACCTTGAGCTTAAAGATAATATATTGTTGCAGGTAATCGTCAATATTTGAAGGGATTTCAGCTACATTGCTTTTTTTGTACATCCTTATGAATTCCCCTGCAGAAACCGCTTTCCCGGCCACAGTCATAAGCATTTTATCTGAAAGATCCTGTGTCAGACAGATAACAGGCAGCATGAAAATCAACAGTGATGATCCTGCTTTCATCAAACGTGGTTGAGACCGGTTGTTATTCAATGCTCTTTCTGCTGTAATTCGGGGATTCCCTAGTTATTGACACATCATGGGGATGACTTTCAATAATGCCCGAGTTGGTTATCCTGACAAACTTTGCCTCCTTCTTAAGAACACTAATATTTTTTGCTCCAACATATCCCATCCCGGCTCTTAAACCTCCTGTCATCTGGTAGATCACTTCGGCGAGAGTACCTTTATAGGGCACCCTTGCAGCAATGCCTTCCGGGACAAGCTTCTGAATGTCATCTTCAATATCCTGGAAATACCTGTCTTTTGATCCCTGCTGCATGGCTTCAATTGATCCCATTCCCCTGTATGACTTAAATTTACGGCCGCTAAAGATTATCGTTTCACCCGGAGACTCCTCCACTCCTGCAAAGAGTGATCCGGCCATTATAGAATCAGCTCCCGCTGCCAGTGCTTTTATTATATCACCTGAATATCTGATCCCGCCATCTGCTATTATCGGGATTCCCGAGCCTTCAATGGCTATGTAAACATTATGGATAGCTGAGAGCTGTGGAATTCCAACCCCGGCAATTACTCTTGTTGTGCAGATTGAACCGGGACCTATTCCTACCTTAAGTGCATCAGCTCCTTCGCTAACAAGCTTCTTTGCAGCTTCTGCAGTTCCTATGTTTCCAACCACCACTTCAGTGTCAGGATGACTTTTTTTAATTTCCTTTAATATCCTTATAACATTTTTTGTGTGAGCATGGGCAGTATCTATAGCAATGGCATCAACACTGGAACCAATAAGAGCAGTCACTCTTTCGAGGGTATCTGCAGCAATGCCTACTGCACCGGCCACTCTGAGCCGGCCTTTATTATCCTTACATGAATTCGGGCGGTCCTTTGTCTTTGCAATATCCCTGTAGGTAATAAGTCCGACGAGTTTTCCAGCCTTGTCAACCATGGGGAGCTTTTCTATTTTATGTTTCCTCAGAATCCTTGCTGCTTCATCGAGGTTGGTTTCATGGTTGGTAGTGATCAGATTTGTTGTCATCACCTCGGTTATCTTACGTTTGGGGTTGCTCTCAAACCTGAGATCCCTGTTTGTCACAATCCCCCTGAGTATTCTCTCCTTGTCAATTACCGGTATTCCACCGATTCCGTATTCATGCATCAGGCTTATTGCTTCTGCTACAGTGGCATCAAGTCCTATTGTTATCGGATCAAATATCATGACATTCTCAGCCCTCTTAACACGCCTGACCTGGGCAGCCTGCCTTTCAATACTCATATTCTTGTGGATCACACCGATACCGCCTTCCCTTGCTATGGCAATTGCCAGATCATCCTCTGTAACAGTATCCATTGCAGCCGAAACAATCGGTGTGTTTAGCTGGATATTTCTGGTGAACATTGAGCTCAGATCTACTTCACGGGGAAGAACCTCTGAATATGAGGGAATAAGCAATACATCATCAAATGTTAAACCCTCGTATGATATTTTATCTTCAATGAATGATGACATTGGACTGGATATTTAGTTATGTTGCGCAAATTACGAAAAATTAACAACTCTTGAAATAATCATTCAGTCACTCTCCATAAAAAATTGAAATTCAATTGTATTTTTGTAATGGCAATCAGTTTCAGAATAATGAATATTGAACCCTACAAACAGATATTGACAAAATACTGGGGATATACTTCCTTCAAACCCCTGCAGGAGGAAATAATAAGATCAGTCGCAGAGGGAAAGGATACGCTTGGACTGATGCCCACCGGAGGAGGCAAATCAATCACATTCCAGGTACCGGCACTGGTAAATGAGGGAATTTGTCTTGTGATAACTCCCCTGATCGCACTTATGAAAGACCAGGTCAACAGGCTTAATTCACTTGAAATAAGATCATTGGCAATTCATTCCGGGATGTCGGCCGAAGAGATAGATATTGCACTCGAAAACAGTATATACGGCGATTATAAGTTCCTTTATATTTCTCCTGAAAGGATATCAACAAGGATCTTCCAGACAAGACTACCACGTCTGAACCTTAACCTGGTGGCTGTTGACGAAGCACATTGCATTTCCCAGTGGGGCTATGATTTCAGACCTTCATACCTGAAAATAGCATCAATACGTGACATGATATCAGCTAAAGTACCCTTCCTTGCTCTCACGGCCACTGCCACTTCTCTTGTGATTGATGATATTATAGAGAAGCTCAGGTTCAAAGAAAAAAATGTGCTTAAAACAAGTTTTGAAAGAAAAAATATTTCGTACCTGGTAAGAAGAGTCGAGGACAAGGGAAATTACCTTGTTAAAACCCTTCAAAAGATCAAGGGCAGCGGTATAGTATATGTAAGAAGCAGAAAAAGGAGCAAGGAGATAGCGGAACTGCTTGTGGCAAATGGGATTAGCGCCGATTTTTATCATGCCGGTCTTTCCGTTGAGCTCAGGGATAAGAAACAGGATGCGTGGACAACCGGTGAAACCCGCGTCATAGTTGCCACCAATGCGTTCGGAATGGGGATAGATAAAGCTGACGTAAGATTCGTAATTCACTGGGATATACCTGAATGCATTGAGGATTATTACCAGGAATCCGGAAGGGCAGGCCGCGATAATAAGCCGGCCTATGCTGTCCTTCTCTATTCACCTTCCGATAAGAAACGTCTCGAAGATTCTGTGAAAAGAAAATTCCCTCCCGTGGAGAAAATAAAAGACATTTATGAGGCTTTGTGTAATTACCTGCAGGTGCCACAGGGTTCAGGAAAAGATAATGTGTTTGACTTCAATATGTACGATTTTATTTCAAAATACCGTCTTCCGGTTATTGAAACATATAACAGCCTGAATTTTCTGCAGAGAGAGGGTTACATCGAATTCACTGAAGAGATAAACAATCCCTCAAGGGTCCATTTTATTGTAGGTCGCGACGACCTTTATAAATTCCAGGTAGCAAATGAATCATTCGACGGATTCATTAGATTGCTGTTAAGGTCCTATACAGGAATGTTTTCCGGATTTGTGGCTATAAACGAGGAGGCCCTGGCTAAAAAATCCGCACTGTCGAGAGATACAGTATACAGGTTCCTTGTGAAACTCTCCACACTAAATATTATGCGGTATATTCCCGGCAAGAAAACGGCACTGGTCATTTTTACCGAGGAGAGACTCCAAAGAAAGGCGCTGATGATATCACCTGACAATTACCTTCATGTAAAGGATAAGCATATAATCCGTCTTAACAGGATGATCGACTATGCAGATTTCAACACGAGATGCAGATCAGTGATGTTACTCGATTATTTCGGTGAAGAATCTGACAGATGCGGAATCTGCGATGTATGCCGCGAGAGAAACGAGCTCGATCTGAGCAAATATGAGTTTGATCTCATACTTGATGAAATAAAGGATGTTCTGTCTGAAAATAAGTGCGATGCTCAGGAACTTGTAAGCAATATCAAGCATCCGGAAGAAAAGGTGGTTAAGGTGCTTCGCTGGCTTCTCGACCATAAAAAGATCACTATGGACGATAAACATCTCCTGTCGTGGAAAGAGCCTGATCTCTTTTCGCGATAAATATCTATTTTTGCAGTTTGAAAATAAAGAGATGGAGAAGAAGAAAACAAATCCTGTTTATTCGCGTAATGTGGTTGAATTTGTCGCAGTGGCAAATGAATACTGCAAATATGCAGAGCATGCAGGAGAACTGAAAGGTGATGAAATACTTAAAATTCTACAGCGACTGCTGCCCCTGATGTACCTTAAGGCATCATTGCTGCCAGATCGGGACCCTGTTTTCGAGGATGGGAATGAGAAGTTTGTTACTGAATCCGACTGGTGCAGGATACATGATTCACTGAAAGAAAAATTCGGAACAGCAAACGATTACCTGGAACTCTATAACGAGGAATTGATTGAATCGGAAACACCCGTACCATCAAGCCTGGCAGAGAATATGGCTGATATTTACCAGGATATAAAGGATTTTTTACTTCTGTATCAAACAGGTACACAGGAGGTTATGAGCGATGCAATATGGGAATGCAGACTGAATTTTGAAAATATCTGGGGGCAGAAGCTGGTAAATGCCATGAAGGCGATTCATAAATTCATCTATTCGGGAAAAGAGATAGAGAGTATTGAAGAGAATAATAGTCTGACTGGTGAAAACATAGATACATCAGAATGGTTCATATCAAAAAGACAGAAAGAGTTCAGGGGGGAAGATGAAGAATAGATACCTTGAGAATTTAACAGCGGAAGAGCTTGCAAATTATGACCTGTCGTGGTTCAAAGGCGAAATAATAGTTGTCGATGATCTGAAGATTTTCAGAAAAGTAATACCCGGACTGAAGGATAAAAAGGTCCTCGGTTTTGATACGGAGACCCGCCCCTCATTCAGAAAAGGACGTAAAAATAAGGTCTCTCTTATTCAGCTTGCCACCTCAGATCTGGCCTGTCTTTTCAGGATAAACAGAATAGGAATACCGGAGGAACTGGTAGATATTCTGGCAGATCCGAAGGTGATAAAAGCCGGTGTGGCAGTACATGACGATATCCGGTTCCTGAAACATGTAAGGAAATTTATTCCCGAGGGCTTTGTTGACTTGCAGAAACTGGTAAAAGAACATGGAATAACAAGCTCGGGACTCAAAAAGCTGGCAGCCATTGTCCTGGGATTCCGGATCTCAAAACGTCAGCAGGTGACCGACTGGGAGGCAGAAGAGCTTTCAGAAGCCCAGCAGATCTATGCAGCAACAGATGCATGGGTGTGCTACGAAATATATAGACAATTAATTAATTATTAAATGATTGTAGAGACGTTGCATGCAACGTCTCTACAACAACCAGCGAATTATTTCAAAATCCATGGAGAGAATCAGGATCATCCTTAAATCAGGCAAGGACCAATCGGTGCGTAGATATCATCCCTGGATCTTTTCAGGTGCGATCAAAAAAATCTATGGAGATCCCGCAGAAGGTGATATTGTTGATGTATACGATAACAAGGATAATTTCCTTGCGACAGGACACTATCAGCCGGGATCAATAGCCGTAAGAATACTCTCTTTCAGTGATATTGAGCCTGATATTGATTTTTACTGGGTAAAAATACGTAGCGCCCTGAAGTACAGAGAATTGCTTGGTCTCACAACAAATCCGCAGACAAATGTCTTCCGGCTCGTTAATGCTGAAGGAGACGATCTGCCCGGACTGATCATTGATTATTATGATGGTGTTGCAGTGATGCAAATGCATTCTGTGGGGATGTACAGGATGAGAAAAAAATTTGCCAGGATTCTTAAGGAATTGCTGGGGGAAAAACTAACAGCAGTCTTTGATAAGAGTGAGGGGACAATACCATATATGTCAGGGATCTCGGCAGCCAATGAATTTCTTTATGGTAATTCAGGTCCTGTGACAGTTATGGAAAATGGTTTTAAATTCAGGGTTGACTGGATGTCGGGCCAGAAAACAGGGTTTTATATCGATCAGAGAGAGAACAGGAAACTGCTTGGAGAATATACTGAAGGTAAGAGTGTTCTAAATATGTTTGGATATACCGGTGCATTTTCAGTATATGCAATGAAAAATGCGGCACTGGTTCATACAATAGACAGTTCTTCCGCTGCTATTACAATGGCAAATGAGAATGTCAGGCTGAACTATGGAGATGATCCAAGGCATAAATCATTTAATGCCGACGCATTTGAATTTCTAAAGGATATTAACAATAAATATGACCTCATTATACTCGATCCTCCTGCTTTTGCAAAACACAATAATGTCCTGGCGAATGCTCTTCAAGGGTATAAGAGGCTTAATATGAAGGCTATAGAACAAATAAAACCTGGAGGGATAATATTTACATTCTCTTGTTCACAGGTGGTAACAAGGGAGAATTTCAGGAAATCGGTTTTTGCCGCAGCTGCCAACACCGGAAGAAAGGTGAAGATATTACACCAGCTGAGCCAACCTCCTGATCATCCGGTAAATATTTATCATCCGGAAAGTGAGTATTTGAAGGGGCTGGTAATATATGTGGAATAAACGCCATGTACTCACCCCCTTAGTCCCCCTCTCGCTAAAGCAAAGAGGGAGTAAGTACATGTGATAAAAAAACCATTATACCATTATACCATTAGTACATGAGCACAAATAAAAACATAGAACTTATTGCCAAGAACCTTGGTCTCCACAACTGGCAGGTAGAAAATACTATCAGACTGATGGATGAGGGTGCAACAATTCCCTTCATAAGCCGCTACAGGAAAGAGATGACCGGAAGTCTTGATGAGGTTCAGCTGCTCCAAATAAAGAATGATTATAACCGGATGAAGGACCTTGATCTGCGTCGCGGGAGCATCATCAAATCAATTGAAGAGCAGGAGAAGATGACTTCTGAACTTATGCAGAAGATCGAAGCAGCTGAGACCATGGCTGAGCTTGAAGATATTTATCTGCCATACAGGCCGAAGCGCCGTACACGGGCAACAGTGGCCAGGGAAAAAGGGCTTGAACCACTGGCCCTGATAATATTTAAACAGCAGGAGAATGATCCGCTGCAAAAAGCCGAAGAGTTCCTGAATGATGATGTTCCGACACCGGAAGAAGCTGTTTCAGGGTCATGCGACATTATTGCAGAATGGATAAACGAAGATGAATCAGCGAGGAAAAAATTGAGAGTACTCTATGAAAAAGAGGCTGTCATTTATTCGAAGGTAATCAAAGGGAAGGAGACAGAGGGCAATAAATTCAGCGATTATTTTGACTGGTCCGAAACTCTCGGAAAATGTCCTTCGCACCGTCTTCTGGCAATGAGGCGTGGTGAAGAGGAGGGATTTCTGAGACTTTCAATTGAGGCTGTTGAAGGGCATGGTTTTGAAATCCTTGAATCACTGTTTATAAAAGGGAAGAATGAATCCTCAGAAATTGTTGCTAAAGCGATTACCGACAGTTGGAAACGGCTTCTCTCTTCATCAATGGAGACAGAATTCAGAAATATATCAAAAGAAAAAGCAGATGAAGAGGCAATAAAAGTATTTGCTGACAATCTCCGGCAGCTTCTGCTTGCGTCACCTCTCGGTGAAAAGAATGTCCTTGCATTAGATCCGGGATTCAGAACCGGATGCAAGATCGTTTGTCTCGACAGGCAGGGTAACCTGCTGCATAATGAAACTATATATCCGCATCCTCCGGAGAATCAGACAGCCCTGTCGGTAAGAAAGATCTTGTCGCTGGTAAGTGCCTATAAGATTGAAGCCATAGCTATCGGCAATGGTACGGCAAGCCGTGAAACTGAAGATTTTATCAAGTGGGTTAAGTTTGATAAGGATATCCAGGTGTTTGTTGTCAGTGAAGCAGGTGCATCAGTCTATTCCGCATCGAAGACGGCCAGGGAAGAGTTTCCCGATTATGATGTTACCGTCAGGGGAGCAGTCTCAATTGGCCGCCGCCTTATGGACCCCCTGTCTGAACTGGTGAAAATTGATCCTAAATCGATAGGAGTAGGGCAGTATCAACATGATGTAGACCAGATAAAACTTCAGGAGTCTCTCGATGAAGTGGTCATGAGCTGCGTTAATGCAGTGGGAGTGGAGGTGAATACGGCTAGCAGCCATCTTCTTACATATGTATCAGGACTGGGACCTCAACTGGCCCGGAACATTATTAATTACAGAACAGAAAACGGACCTTTCAGATCGAGAAAGGAAATTCAGAAAGTAAAGAGGATGGGAGCAAAGGCTTTTGAGCAGAGCGCCGGCTTCCTGAGAATAAGGAATGCTGAGAATCCTCTCGATAGCAGCGCCGTTCACCCTGAAAGCTATCATATTGTTGAAAAAATGACAAAGGACCTTGAATGCGACATAAAGGAGCTGATAAGCAACGAGACTAAAAGGAAAGAGATAGTCCTTGATAAATATGTAACACCGGTAACAGGGATACCTACTCTGAAAGACATAATGGAAGAGCTGACAAAACCGGGACGTGATCCCAGATCTAAAATAAGGGAATTCAGGTTTGCCGATATTCATGAAATGGAAGATCTGGTACCAGGAATGGTGGTTCCGGGTATTGTCACAAATGTCACAAAATTCGGAGCATTCGTCGATATAGGTATTCACCAGGATGGACTGGTACATGTATCAAACCTCAGAAACACGTATGTGAAAGATCCCTCAACAGTTGTGAAGCTCCATCAGCATGTGATGGTGAAGGTGCTTTCAGTCGATATCGACAGGAGACGGGTACAATTGTCAATGAAAGATGTAAAAGCAGAATAAATATTGTAGTAGGTTCGTTGCATGCAACGAACCTACTATCAGAACGGTCTCATTCCGCTTTCAGATCTGGGGCTCATTTCCGGTTTCCTGGGAAGCTTCTGATCTCTCATAGCGGCATTATAGGCAAATGATGCGGTGATTATTGCATTGGTGCGAAGATCAGCTATTACCAGTCTTTCATATGTATCCATAACCGTATGGTAGCCGCGACCATATTCTATCTCATCCTGGATGAACTGAAATGCCGGCAGACCATACCTGTCGAACGACAGGTGATCAGTTCCGCTAGTGTTCCTGATGGCTATTGTTGAGCATCCCAGACTTTCAAACGGCTTCAGCCACTCTTCAAATATTGGTCTTACCATCTCATTCTGCTGCAGGTAGATACCCCTGTAACGTCCTGATCCGTTATCCATATTAAAGTATGCTGCAAACTTTTCAAAATCAGGTTTATTTTCGTTTGTTTCCGGATCCACAAGGTATTTCTCAGCATAACCGCGCGATCCGTGAAGACCCTGTTCTTCACCTCCCCACAATGCTACTCTTATTGTTCTTCGTGGTGCCACATTAAGGGCTTTAAGGATACGAAGTGCTTCCATCATCACAATACACCCTGATCCGTTATCAGCAGCACCTGTTCCGCCATGCCATGAGTCGAAATGTGCTCCAATGAGAACCACTTCATTCTTAAGTGTTTTGTCAGTACCGGGAATCTCCCCGATAACATTATAAACCTGAGGAGCATCAATGAATTTGTTTTGAATCTCTATCTCCATTTCAACAGGTACATCATGATTTAGTAATCTTGCCATTCTGCCATGATCTTCTATTGGAAGGTTCAGTTCTGCAATCGGTTCAGGATCACCGGAATTATAATTTGCACCATTTGACCTGGGAATATTATATGTTCCCGAGCTATTAAGTATTACTGCAACACCTTCAGATTTAAGTAATTCGGTTATTTTTGCCCTGAGCTGCCTTTGGGCCATCATAGCTGCCATATCGAACGGCATCCGTGCTCTCCTGACTGTCGGGCGGTCTGTCTCCAGAGCCTTCAGCTCTTCATCGGTCAGCCTGCTTGCCAGGGGTTCAAAACTTATTTCATGAGTAGATGTCGAAGGTATAAGTACTATTTTGTCTTTTAGAGTGCTCTTATATTTTTCCAGGTCGGCTTCTGACTTAACATCCACCATTACCACCTCACCCTTAATGAGTCCGTTTGTACTGCCTGTCCATGCCACAGGATTGCACGCAAAATTAGTGTAATAGGGGGCAGTCATTGCTGCATATGTTTTCAGGTTATCCCAGCCGCCGCGGTTGAAATCCCTGGTGGCTTCGATCCTAACATTCTGGAATCCAAACTCTTCCATCTTTTGTTTTGCCCATTCACTGCCGCGTGTAAATCCAGTTGAACCGGTAAGTCTGGGTCCCAGAAAATCGGTCATCCAGAAGGAAAGATCCTCGATTTTAGAATTATTTATACCCTCCTGTTTGATCTTGTAGATCATTTCAAGATCGACCTTTTCAGTCTGGGCGAGGAGCCAGAAAGGCATCAAGATCAAGAGACATAAGCTGATAGTGATTTTTCTGATTTTCATGGTACTGGTTTTTTGTTATTGAAAGAAACAAATGTAAGTAAAATAGAATATTAATATCCATCCGGAAGAAAATGATTTATGGATATTTAACTATTTAAAAGACCCACCCCAAACCTCCTGCTTAGCTGCCAAATTCGCTTTCTTCATTAATCATGCTGCTTATACTCATAAAATCTTTATACATATACTAAAAACGCTCATTTATCACTGATCACCTTCTATATATCAAAATTTTGTTTATATATTAGTAATCAATTAATTATTTTAATGTATTTTTGAATAGGACTAGTCGTATTCTCATAAATATCCCAAGTATGAAAAAGCAAAGGCTTCTTCCGACCCTGGCTTTACTGATCTTTTGTTCAACCGTTTTCTCCCAGGATTTCATTATTACTGATCCTAAGCTTGAATTTGACGGTTATCAGTTAACGATATCATATGATCTCGTCAACAAGAATACCTCTGATATTTTTTATGTATGGGTGGAAATGAAAAACCGGGCCGGAACGCGAATACGGGCAACTGATATCAAGGGTGATATAGGTGACAGCATTCAACCCGGAAATGACAAAAAGATTGTCTGGATCCCTGAGCAGGATGCCATTTTCCTTGACGAAGATATAACGGTTGAGCTGGTGGGTGAAAGATATGAAAAGTCGTTCAACAAAGGTTCGATGATGCTCCTTTCGACTGCGGTTCCGGGATTGGGACAAACAAAAATATCGAAAGGGAAACCATGGTGGCTGACAGGTGCAGCTGCATATGGCACACTGGCTGGAGGTTTGATTGTGCACAGTAGTTATTCTAAAACATATGATAAGTATGTGGCTGAAACAGATGCTGTTGAGAGGGCGAATCTGCTGGATAAATCACAGAAGCAGTTGACATTATCTGGAGCCCTGTTCATTTCAGCTGCCACTATATGGGCTGCAAACATTGTATGGGTTGCTGCGACTCCGAATAAATACCGGCCCCTGCAATATGCAAAGCTTGCTCTTATTTCTGCTCCGGGTACACAGGGAGGAGCTACTTTATTATCGCTTAAGGTGAATTTTTAAAGTTCTGAAAAATGAAAAAGATCATTCTTTTAATAATAGTATGCCTGATCGCGACGGCATACATTTCTGCCCAGGTTGTCAGAAGCAGTAAATCTATAATCCATATTAATAACAAGCCTAAAACAACTGTTATTACTCAAACGGTAAGTCGTCCCGGAATGAATGTTGCACCGGCAATCAAGGGTAAATATTATGCTCTCATTGTCGGGATCAACGACTATGCTGATCCTGTGATCTCAAGTCTGGACAAGCCTATTCAGGATGCTCAGGTTTTCTATAATGCAATTACTTCACGCTATACTTTCAACGAGGAAAATGTGAGGTTTCTGAAGAATGCGACAAGCACTGAAATGTTTGCGGCTCTTGACTATTTTGCAAAAAAAGTCCTCCCCGAAGACAGCTTTCTGATCTTTTATGCAGGTCATGGTGTTTGGGACGCTGATGCAGAAATTGGTTACTGGCTTCCCTCTGATGCAAGAAGAAACAGTAAAAGAGACTGGTTCAGGAACAGCACTCTGCGCGATTATCTGGTGGAAATCAAATCAAAACATACTTTATTGATAAGCGATGCCTGTTTTGGAGGTTCCATATTTAAGTCGAGGGCTGCCTTTGCAGATGCAGCACTCGCCATCAATAAACTTTATGATCTTCCCAGCAGAAAAGCCATGACCAGCGGAACACTCACCGAGGTGCCCGACCAAAGTGCATTCCTGAAATATCTGGCAGATAGGTTGATGAACAATACTGAAAAATATCTGTCCTCCGAACAGTTATTCAGCAGTTTCAGGATAGCTGTCATAAATAATAGCAATGTGGTTCCCCAGTACGGAGAAATTCAGGATGTAGGCGATCAGGGAGGCGATTTTATTTTTATACTGAAGGAGTAGGGCTGAGGTTCTGTTCCTTCCACGTATTTAAAACCTTAGTATTATGAAGTATAAGAGGATAATCCTGTTATTGTTTATTACAGGATTGTTATTAATTCCATTTTGTGAACCTGACAAAAAGATGCTTGTAGAGACAGGCGGAGTTTCAAACATCTCCACAACAACAGCAGATATTTCCGGGACGGTTATTGATGTTGGAGAAGGAGCTACCCAGCATGGACATTGTTATGGAACTTCAGCCAGTCCTTTAATTTCCGGAACAAAGACAACACTCGGTGTTGCAGCCACAGGCAATTTCACAAGCAATCTGACCGGACTCGAACCTTCCACGACATATTATGTAAGAGCATACACGAGCCTTGGATCTGAAGCAGCATATGGCAGTGAGGTATCTTTTACAACTGCATCGGCAGCATTGGCGGAATTGACTACAACCGCAATTACAAGTATAACAAAGACAAGTGCAGTAACCGGAGGGAACATAACAAGCGAGGGAGGTACTGCTGTTACAGCAAGAGGAGTATGCTGGAACGTAGCTTCAGTTCCGACAATAGAAAACAGCAAAACAACAGATGGAACAGGATCAGGGAGTTTTGCAAGCAGTATAACCGGACTAACGGCAAATACAGTATATTATGTACGAGCCTATGCAACCAATGCAGGAGGGACAGCTTATGGTAATGAAATAAGCTTTACAACGAGTCCTGAGGTTGCTGTAGCGCCGACAATTACTACGGCAGAAGTAACCTCAATAACATCAAATTCGGCTGTCAGCGGGGGAGATGTAACCAATGAGGGAGGAGCACCTGTAACAGCAAGAGGTGTATGCTGGAGTACAACAGTAAATCCAACGATTACAAACAGCAAGACAACAGATGGAACCGGTTCAGGCAGTTTTGTAAGCAATCTGACAAACCTTAATCCGGGTACAACCTATTATGTAAGGACTTATGCTACGAATAGTGCAGGCACATCATATGGAAATGAACACAGCTTTACAACAACAGTAGTAGTTCCGACACTGACAACCATTACAGTAACATCAGTTACTTCAACAACCGCTGTCAGTGGTGGCGATATTACAAGTACAGGCGGCGCTTCAATAACCGTGAGGGGTGTCTGCTGGAGCACATTGCAGAATCCGACAATAGCTGATAATCATACAAGTGAAGGACCCGGTACAGGTACGTTTACAAGTAACATTACAGGACTGACAGGGAATGTAACCTATTATGTAAGGGCTTATGCAACAAACAGTGCCGGAACAGCTTACGGAAATGAACTGAATTTTAACACAGGCGCAGTTGTTCCGACACTGACGACAGCAGCTGTTACATCAATTACATCAACCTCAGCCACAAGTGGCGGAGATATTTCTTCAGATGGAGGTTCATCTGTTACAGCAAAAGGAGTATGTTGGAGTACGTCAGCCAATCCAACAACGGCAGATTCAAAGACTTCAGATGGTACAGGCGCTGATCCTTTCACAAGCAATATCACAGGATTAAATCCGGGAACAACCTACCATGTAAGGGCATATGCAATAAATTCTGTTGGTACATCTTATGGTAACGATGTATCTTTTACTACGAGTACCGTTATCCCGACAGTAACCACATCAGCAATTACAAATATTACTTCGACAACAGCAACATCAGGAGGTAATATCACTTCGGATGGTGGAGCATCAGTAACAGCCCGGGGAGTATGCTGGAGCACGACAGCAAATCCGACTACTTCAGATACAAAAACAAGTGACGGAACAGGAACAGGTTCATTCACAAGCAGTATTACAGGATTAACACCAGGGACTTCTTATCATGCCAGAGCCTATGCAACTAACTCGGTAGGAACGGCATACGGGGAAGATTTTATTTTCACAGCAGGCGCTTTAATGGCAACAGTTACAACAAGTGCCGTTACAGACATAACATCAACCACAGCAAGTTCAGGAGGAAATGTTACCTCAGACGGAGGTTCATCTGTGACTGCAAGAGG
>Ga0307420_1000335_pt1 | contig 22323 bp, 19 predicted proteins | sample SalMarWE160240MG_2_FD_202167 | JGI IMG/M metagenome (GOLD analysis project Ga0307420, IMG submission 202167) | Salt marsh sediment microbial communities from the Plum Island Ecosystem LTER, Massachusetts, United States - WE1602-40 | ecosystem: Environmental > Aquatic > Marine > Intertidal zone >... | reverse complement strand
TAAGGCAAAGGGAATAACCCTTTAATAATTTCCATTACCTAGTCAAGACGTAGGTGGATGCTCTGGGTTCTAACAAAAAAAACACAATCAGGATAGGCGCCTCTCTCGCCGTCGGCATCCTACTACTAATCGTTTTGATATGGTGGACAGGAATAGACAAAATCGGAGCAGCAATCGGTTCCGCCTCACCGTTATGGCTTGCCGCAGCCGCGTTAATCATCCTACCCACGTACATCCTAAGGGCAATACGATGGAAACTCCTGCTTCACCCCGTCAAGAAAAACGTTCGCGTAAGCACCACCTTCTGGTCCACCAGCGTCGGTTCCATGGTTAACACTTTAGTCCCGATCAGACTCGGAGAATTCGTAAGAGCCTACATCCTAGGCGAAAAAGAAGGAACAGGATTCGCCTCGGGCTTTTCATCCATAGTCGTGGAACGCACATTAGACCTGATAGGACTGCTCAGCATAGGCATAGTAACCATGTTCATGGTTTCCGCCCAAATCGGATTATCCAGCATGGTAGGAGACATCTTCACAGCCGTAGGGCTGCTCATAGCCACAGTACTCGCAGTCATAATCGTGGGCATAAAAAAAGAAGACCTCATCATAAGATTAGTCACCGGAGTCACATGTAAAATCCCCCTCGTCAAAAAATACACACACAGAATAGCAGAATTCACAAGTTCCTTAATTAAAGGACTACAGGGACTCAGCCAAAACCCGAAAATGTTTGCGGCAAACATGGCTTTGACATGGATTTTGTGGCTAACCCAAACCTCCGTCATCTACTTAACGTTTTTAGCGTTCAACTACCCCATGCCGTTTGTGGCCGCAACCCTCGGCGGCGTGCTCATGTCAGTCTCACACATCCTACCCGCAACGCCAGGTTACGTAGGATCCTACGAAGCCTTCTGGGTGGTGATTTTCACCTTACTGGGAGTGACACAAGCCGACATGCTTCTGGCTATGGGAGTGATAAGCCACCTGATAGGAGTGCTACCAATCGTAATTGTCGGCTGCATAAGCGTCGTCTGGCTAGGCGCCTCCTTCGAAGATATCTTCACGTTCAAAAGATACGTTGCAGCCGCGAAACCAGTTGCCACCCAAAACCAGTGAAAAAGAACATGGCAATTTAATTCCTTGAAAAGGCATAAGGCATTACCAGTTGATAGAAAAACCCATCAAGAGATAAACGCCAATTCTTCTCTCAGTCTTTCCAATGCAGAGTCAATTGGAAGAGGCTTATTTTTTAGGGAACGCTGAGCCTTTGCCGTGTCAAGCGAGGAGTCGCGCGGTCTTTGCGCAGCCCATGAAAACTCCGCTGACGTGGCGGGGCGAATTAGGTTTGAATCCAAATTGAATGTTTCCGCTATTTTTTTGGCAAAATCGTATCGGTTTATGCGCGTAGCACCACAGAGATGGAAGATTCCAGTTAATCTGCGTTCTATGATTTCCAACGTCATTTCAGCCATATTCGTGTTTAGAGTGGGCGAGTTCCACTGACCAGTAACGATTCTTGCTTGTTCATTCCTTTTGAGTTTACTAAGCACCCATAAAGCGAAGTTAACTTTGCCTGCAGCAGGAGTAGAACCGTAGACAACGCTGGCTCTTGCAACACAATACTCGCCAACAAAGTCTTTAACAATCTCTTCAGCCTTCAACTTGGTAAACCCATAATAATTGATTGAATCAGGCTTGTCAGATTCTTTATACAAACCGGTTTTCCCATTAAACACGTAGTCAGTAGATACATACACTAAAAAAACGTTGGTCGCCTTAACAGCTTCAACAACATTTCGGGTGCCCTCAACATTAATTTTCCAAGCAAGCTCTTTGTTTACTTCGCACTTGTCAACATCGGTCAAGGCGGCAGCGTGAACAACAACATCTGGATCAACTTTTTGGAGTGCTTCTTCAACCCGATTTTTGTCAGAAACATCAAACTGAACAGAAGAGCCAAAAGCAGGTTGATCGCGGCAGTATCCCGAGTGAACCGCGTAGTTTCTTGCAACGGCTATTTCAGCCAGCTTTGAGCCAAATAAACCACTTGCGCCTGTAATCAGCAGTTTCAATTGACACCACTCTGTTTCCAAGGCGTTGGATGAAGAATGGCTTCTGTAGCGAGTGGAGTCCACCAGTGTTCATTTTCAACGTACCACCGAACAGTTGACTCCAATGATTGCTCGAAAGAAAACTTGGGTTGCCATCGTAGCTTAGATCGCGTTTTCGTTGAATCCAAACTGTATCTTACGTCGTGACCGGGACGATCTTCCACAAAAGTAATCAGAGTATCTGGTTTACCCAGCAGAGCCAAGATTCTTTTGGCGATTTCAATATTAGGAATTTCATTTCCAGCGGACACGTTATACACTTCACCAGCTTCGCCCTCCCTCAGAACCGCGTCTACGGCTTCGCAGTGATCTTCCACGTAGATCCAGTCACGGATGTTGGCTCCTGAGCCATATATAGGTACAGGCAGGTTCCTTAGCACACGGATAATCGTTTTAGGAATGAGCTTTTCCGGAAGCTGATAGGGCCCAAAGTTGTTTGTGCACCGTGTTATTGAAGCGTTCAAGCCGTAGGTTTTATGGTATGCCAATACAAACATGTCAGCTGCGGCTTTTGAGGCTGAATAGGGATTCGATGGGTTGGCAGGAGTGTTTTCTGTGAACGAGCCAACGACCGCTTGCCCATAGACTTCGTCGGTTGACACATGAACCAACCTAACCGTTTTGTTGTGTTTTCTTAAAGCCTCCAAAATCGTGAAAGTACCCACCGTGTTGTTTTGAAGAAACAGGTAGGGATCAACTATACTTCGGTCCACATGAGTTTCCGCAGCGATATTCACAACGGCATCCACATCACGAACGATCTTGCTAAGAAACTGAGGGTTGCAGATGTCGCCTTTTATGAAGGTATATCGCTTCTCGTTCTCCAAATCGCGCAAGTTTGCGGGATTAGCGCCTATACCCATCTTATCTACATTTATCAGGTCACAATCAGGGTACCGTTTAAGCAGGTACCTGCAGAAGTTGCTTCCAATAAAGCCTAAGCCACCAGTTACGAGAACTCTCATACGTTTCACTTGTGAGGCGGTTGGTTCCAATCCCAAGGTTTACCCACGCGCGGATCCTCTGCTTTACCGTTTATAGACTTAGGTACTAGAGTCAAGTCGTTCCAAGGTCTGCGCTCCTCATCGGGACTGGCGTAATCGTACGTGTTAGTAGTAAAGTAAAGCAGCACCGCCCGCTCATCGCCAAGGGCTTTAAAGCCGTGCCAATAATGACCAGGCATGCGCACAATTTGCAAATCCTGACCCGCAGAAACTATCTCGTTCAGCTCCCCAGTTTCATCGTCGTAAGCACATATTTTAACAGCGCCTTTCAAAGCTACAAAGTAGTCGGTTTGCCCCCTCAGATGCCTATGCCAAGCGCGAATCACACCAGGATACGTCACCGAAAGGTTCGCTTGCAAAATCGTGTCTTCTCCAAAAAGGTCTTGCCAGTCTTTACGCATCACTTCTGAGAAAAAACCTCGCTCATCCGAAAAACGCTTTATAGGTTTAACTGTTATTCCTTTTAACATGGTGTTTTCCAAGTTTTGTTTTGTCTGCAATCATATTGCTTGGCACATTTTATAATGATTGTTGTTTTCGGCTCCATGCGAAGCGGGCTAAACTTCCACTTCCGAGTAATCGCCAACATGAAGCTTGATGGTTCGGTTCTTTTGGTTTTTGGTTACTTTGGCGTTCTTGCCTATTAAGCTGTCTTCCAAGCGTTCAACGTCCTGTATGACAACGTTTTCCAGGGTAACACAGTACTCCAAGTTAGAGTTGGAGATTTTGGAGTTGTCACCGATGCTCGTGTAAGGACCAATAAAAGAATTTTCAACCACCGCGTTCTTGCCTATTATGCACGGACCTCTGACGGTGCTGCCAACTATTTTCGCATCAGCTTCCACCTTAACCCGCCCATCAATCGTGCTATCTGCCACGCTGCCTTTGACGTCACGCTGAATGTAAGCGTCCAGTATTTTAGCGTTAGCCGAAAGTATGTCATCTTTCTTCCCCGTGTCCAACCACCAAGAATTAAGGATTTCAGCTTTCACCGCGAAGCCCAAGTTTATCATCTCTTGAATGGCGTCGGTTATTTCAAGCTCGCCACGCCACGAAGGCTTTATACGCTCTATAGCCCGGTGCACCTTATCGGAGAAAAGATACGTGCCAATTATAGCAAGATTCCCCATCGGCGCCTTAGGCTTCTCCACCAACCGAACAATATTACCCTCATCGTCCAACTGGGCAATGCCGAAGCTAGAAGGATCATCAACCTCCTTCAAGATAATCAAAGCGTCAAGACGCTCCTCCTGAAACTTTTGAACAAAAGACTTCAAACCCTGACCCGTCACGTTATCGCCCAAACACATAACAAAAGAATCCCGACCGAGAAACTGCCGCGCTGTTTTAACCGCATGCGCCAAACCAAGAGGCTCCTGAGAAACGTAACTTACATCCAGCGCCCATTTCAAGCCATCACCCACGTAGTCCTCAACGTAATGACCCGTTTCCGGCGCAGTGATAACACCGACTTCCGTTATGCCAGTCGCCGCCACCTGATCAAGCACATAACCTAAAATGGGCTTGTTGGCCACTGGAATAAGCTGCTTCGCACACGTAAAAGTTAAAGGCCGCAGCCGAGTGCCTTTACCGCCGCTAAGTATAAGAGCCTTCAAACTGAATCCAGAACTCTTTTGTCATTGGGCTAATATTAAAACTTGTGCTCTCTTCATATTAAAAATATTATAACACCTTTCGGATAGGGATCTTTACAGATATCCATATCTTTTATACCAGTTAACCGTTTTTTTGATGCCTTCCTCCAACTTTACTGGTTTGTATCCTAAGTCTTGTTCTATCTTGGAATAAGAGAAGGCCCTATTTTCGGTGAAAAATTTTACTCTAGAATAAGTTAGCGGCGGCTCAAATCTCAAGACTTTTCCTGCAAGTTCCGCCACTCCCGCAAGTACATTGGCGATACAAGTTGGTACGTGTATCCAAGATGCTTTCAAACCCAAGGTTTTAGAAACAACATTAAGAAAGTCGTTCACCGCAACGTATTTTTCTCCGACAACAAGGTAGACTTCCCCTATAGATTTTTTGTTTTTGAGGCAGAGAACGAAGCCTTGATTTAAATCCTCAATATAGGTGGGATGCAAAAGTGCTTTACCGTCTCCGATTATAAAGAATTGCCGGTTTTTTATTGATTTGAAAAGAGAGAGGGTATGCATGTCCCTTGGACCGTAGACGAGTCCAGGGCGTATAATCGTTACATCAAGTTCTTTCCGATGATTTAATACAAGTTTTTCTGCCTCAGTTTTAGCGTATTCATATACGTTTGAAGGGTTATATGGCCTAGTTTCATCTGCGGGTGGGTCATGGATAGGACCTAGTACACCCGAAGTGCTACAGTATATAAATCTACGTACCCCTTGATCTATGCAAGTTCTAACTATCGTCGCCGTTCCTCCAAGGTGTATTTCATTATAAACTTTCGGTGAAACACCCCATTTTCCAAGAATACCAGCTAAATGAAAGACCACTGTAATGTCTTTAAGGGCATTTTGCAAAGAAAACTTGTCGACTATGTCTCCGTAAACTATTTCCGCGCCTAAGTTTTCGAGAAAACCAGTTTTGCTGCTTTTTCTAACAAAGCACCTAACCTCATGTCCCTTAGCAAGCAACGCCTTAGCCAAGTTGCCACCTATGAAACCGGTTCCGCCTGTAACCAGAATTTTTCCATTTGACATTGTTATGTGTCGCTCAACTTCGGCATAAATTGTATAATCCTAAGATAACAAAAGAGGTAAAAAGCTTTTGAATTAAGTCTTAACTTGAACAGAAAACAAACAGGTAAAACTTATTTTGCCATATAAGATGGGCAACAGCGGAAGATCCATTAAAATTTTTCATCGCACCTTGCCTCTTTCTAAAGGGGAAGGTACTCTCTGAAGAACAACAGACCGCTACTTTCTATTGAGTTATAGCCGTAAAAAAGGATCCCCTTAATACTGGGCTTCATTGAAACTGAACACTTTTCAATTATGGTTTCGCCATTAGATAAGTGATAATTTTGATGCCATAGTTCCAAAGTGGAACTTGTTTGCAACACTCCCGAACACAGAATTTGGGCGATATCGCGGGCAATTGAATAGAAGGATGAAGGGTCATTCCTATCACCAGCAGTATCGATGTTTCCTATAAAAAATCCGAACGAGACGACCGCTCCGTCACCTATAGGGATAGCGGATACTGAAACTCGTGTAGAAGAATTTAATGGCCCTACTTTTCCTAAAGCTATGCCACCTGAAGCAATTACTTTGTCAAGCAACGGCGCACACCGAATCTGATTGTATCTTATGTCAAGCGCATCGGAAATAGTCGATTCTTGCTGTGCAAAAACCAAGTAGGGAGGACCATAAGTGGGTTGAAGAAAATCTTCCATTCCCAATCGGCTGATTCCATCTAAGTGGGGTTGACCAAGCATTTCAGAAGTCAGCGTTTTTTGTTCTTTATCTACAGTATAGTAGCCCATTTCCCATCCGAGCCAAATAATTGTCCCCCCTGATTGTATCCAAGGCGTTACAAGATTTCTTTCCAAAGAAAAGACATTCGATGGAAATGCCCCGTAAGCCATAATAACAACCGCAGGTTCATTTGAACGAAAAACACTTTCCAGTTTCATAGCATTAACAAGTTTCACATCGGCTGAGTAATTTCTCAACATAAGATTAATTTTCAAATGTTCGTAAAGCCGATAAATTAGTGACCAGTCGGATCCAACGCCGTCAGTAGTGTAATTTGTGTCGTAAAAGACGTAAACGGGTAGGTCTTGAGGCTCTGTTATCACTGGAATAGCTACTACTATTGCGTCGGTGGCAAATGCTGAACTAAGCTTAAACCCTATTGTCAAATTATCGCCCTCAGAAGTAACTTCAAGCACTTGAAGAGAACTCGTTTTTGGTGAAGTGCAAGGGGCATACCAAACAATTTCACTTGCGAGAAGAAAGATCAGTACGGCGATCGGCACGTATGACCATTTATTTTTTATTCGTTTATTTTCCATGTGATCTTAACTCCCTGGTAAATTAATATTAGCAACCCCAAAAAACCTATAAAACCAGATACAAAAAGTAAATCTTTTTGAAAGGATGCACCTGTAATTAATGACGGCAAACCAAAGTATCCATTAAACCAAGCCAAATATTGATTAACTGCTAGCAAATTGGAGTAAGCGGCCAATGGAGCAAGAGGGGTAACGGGTCCTGCCGAGGCAAAATAGTAGATTATGCCAGCCACTGAAAGTAGAACAAATGCCGATTTAAATTCCTTCCAAACTACTAAGAGACATACGAGCAAAGGTAAATACCACAATAAATATTGTGATTGAATTATTGAAGGATAAAGAATATAACTCAAACCGCCAAACAAAACCCCAAGCAACAAAAGTTTTTCCCCACTCAGCCTGAAAAGCCAGTTGTATTTATAAAAACTAACAATCACAAGCAAGCATAATGCCGCATACAAAAACGGCAACTTCTGAATTACGTCCAAATTAGAATTTACCCATTGCCATCCAACAGGATGCGCAGCAAAGAACCATTGATTTAGATTATTCCAGATAAAAGCATCAGAAGATGAAAACGGAAGAAAAGATGCTAGATTAACATAACTAATAATTAAAGGAAGAGAAAGTAGAAAGGGAAAAATGAAACCAGTTAAAAATTTTAAAAGGCGCACAACATTTTTTCTAAACTGGAAAAAATACGGACCCTTCGGTCCATGTAACAAAATTATTAAAGAGAAAGGGATAACCAAATAAATAGGGGCCAGTTTGGCTAAAGTTCCTATCCCAAAACTAAGTCCTCCTGTGAGATAATTTCCCTTATAAATAAGAAATATTCCTAACAAAATAGAAAACCCAACTATTACATCCCATGCCCCGTGCATGTAAGTAATAACCAGATTTAAGGGATTAAAAATCCAAATTACAAAAGCTATCTTAGGTAGTTTAGGACTGTTTACCCAATCTTTAACAAAACTATAGATTAAGAATCCAGTCAAAAGGTCGAAACAAAGAAGAGGGAGTTTCCAAAGTATTAGGAAAGCAGGAGTACCAATGCTCCTTTCGAATTCAGGTATGAATTGAAAGTAAGGAAACGAAAAGCCAAGCCCATCAATTATTCGATAAAATGGGGAGTAAAATAAGTATATAAAAGGGGGATATACTGAAAGGTGAAGGGCGTAAGGGTCATAACCATTATTGAAGTATATTAAACTACGGGCCCAAAAATATGGATCACTAAAAGTCGAAAAATAGGGCATCAAAGCGAAGCGTAACAAAACCCCTATAATAGCGACCCAAAATAATTCGTGGCTATAAATTTTTCTAATTTCAATTTTTAAAAAAGTCCACAATGTATTGAAATGAGATGACATTTTCCACCTCTTTCTATCCAAATTGAGGAAAACCTATCTGTCTAAACCTCAGCAATTTTCCAAAACCTTTAATCATAATACTCTTTATCTGTTGGTCACTCACTTTTCGCAATAGTTGCACTTCTTTATGTCTAAACCACGTGTCCTTCATGTTCCAGATATTCCAAAAAAGAGCAGTTAGATACGCCATAGCTACATCAGACTTGCTTGTAAATACATACAAAAATATTTCTGAGAAATACATGAAGAAGAATGTAGGTAGCAATTTTGCAAGAGTAAGAGCACTGTAGTTCTTCAATAATGTTCTCAAAATATTTCTTTCAGCAAAATATCGCCTCCAGCTAGAAGTTACATATTTTCCTTTTCCTTTATCGACGTTGGCTCCAGGTGCTCCAAAGGCAGACCCTCCTCCTTCATGATATACGATGGATAGGGGATTCACCACGACTCTATATCCGGCCAGATGAGCTCTCCAGCAAACATCTACATCTTCTTGATTGAAAAAATATTTCGAATCGAACAAACCTATTTTTTCTGCAATCTTTCTTTTTATCAAAAGGCTTGCTCCACTAACGTAGAAGGTTTCGATAATTCCCTCATATTGATGCCTATCTTTTTCGCCCCACCCTCGACTGAGGGAAAAACCATATGCGTCACATAATCCGCCTATTTCTTGAATTATGTCTTTCTGGTTCATATCCAATATTTTGGAACCACAAATAGCAATATCCTGATACGTTTCTACTCCTTCAATAAGTGTCTCCAGCCATTTAGTATCAACTTCGGTATCGGGATTCAAGAAAACAAGATAATCTCCACTAGCATAATTTGCTCCTTCATCATTACCTTTTGCAAAGCCTGTATTTCTGTTTTTTTTAATCACCTTCACCCAAGGAAAATGTAACTGAACAAACTGTACACTCCCGTCAATGCTGGCATTATCTACCAAAATGACCTCTACATCAGAGTATGTTTGTCGTTTCAAAGAGTCCAAGCATTTTTTCAAATAGTTTTTGCCGTTAAAATTCAGAATTATAACGCTTGCAAGCCCTCTATTCATCTTTATCGACCCCCAAAAAGTGCGTGAAAAGGTAGCTTTGTAAATACCTAATTTTTCATCATTTTCCTTAGAACTTTTGCAAGTTGTTTGAAATTTGATAATATGTTGGTATAATGTGCATTCGCTAATGGACAGGAACAAGCACCACTCTTAATGTACTTTCGAACAAGCTGAGCTTCCCGTGAGAACCATATTTTTTTAAAGTCATATCCGTTCTCTCTAAGGTTACCTATCGATTTATTGTATCCTAACACGCAACATGGCCAAACATCTCCATACGGATTTATCTGTCCAGACGCCAATCCAGCGTAACACGGAATAATTTGCCTATTCTCTCTTAGTTCTTTAGTAGCGATTTGGTAGTAGATTAATCTGAAGGCATTAGTTGCTTTCGAAATTTTTTTTCTGCCCTTAAATTCCATTCCCATGCGTTCTGAAAGCAAGTTTACAAAAGCATGATATTCATCAGCATCAGGAGTTATGTCCTCATCAACATTGAACAATTCTGTCCTTCGCTCCGCCACCTCAGTAATGTAGGAATCAGCCCCCAGTTTCTCCGCAAACTCATAAACATCAATAAGACCCTGAATGCTATACTTTGAAACAACACTATGAACTCCTATCTGAAGATTTGAAAATTCAGATTTCAGTGCGTTCAAACAGTGAAAAGTCTCTAGGAAACGCTCAAAATTACCAGGAACATTGCGGATTTTGTCATGCGCGTCACCTACGCCATCCAGAGATAGGTTAATCACCAAATCGGGACCACTGCATCTTTGCAATATCTCTTTTGTTCTAACTTCAACAACCTTTGGCAAGAGAGAGTTTGTAGGAATGTTAATTATCTTAGGAGTACAGTACTTATTGAATGCACTACATATATCAGCTAAGTCTGACCTAAGAAAAGGCTCCCCTCCGCTCATAGTAACCCAGAAAATCGGTGCGCTTATACTTTCGAACGTTCGCTCAAATTCCCAAGTTTCAAATTCTCTCTTCTCAAGGTCAGGCTTGTCTCGATATAGTTTCCAGAGAAAGCAGGTTCTACATCGACTATTACATTTATTAGTAACGCTAACGGTTAGACTTATCGGCAACATATTAGGCTGACCAAAAGCTCTTGATAACTTGTAACCTAAAATCTTAGGCGCAAAATTAAACCCTTCACGAAACAAACTCTTAATCGGCATGCATATCAAGACTTTTGGTGGTTTTTGAAATTTCCCAAACTGAATGATTATTCTTCTTTTTGTGATAATCGTAATAGCCCAAGAATCTACTAAAGCTTTCCAACGCTAAAGCTCCTGCGAAAAAAAAACATTTATCAAGTTTTTTCCGCGGGATCACTTTAAAAATAGCTGGCAGCATAAAGGCAAACTTGTCGGTTGAAACAAGAAATTTTGTTCTTTTGTTAAGATCTAAATGACCACATGCGATTCTTCGCCTTTGTTTTAAGAAATCACCTATGGTTTCAGGACCCCTATTAAAAACTATCGCCCCAGGGACATACACTATTCTCAAATTTCTCTTCCTTATTTCATATTCAATCCAAGCTTCGTCTACAGCCGTATCTTTCGGTATGCTTTCGAAAACTCTGCGAAAGGCCACTAATTCGCCACATTTAGGACTCCTCATCGCCATTTGATTGTGAAGGTCCCACAACAGATGTGAGGTGTATCCCATAAAACTGTCTTCGTTGTTTATAGGAACAGGATGGGCACCAGCCATTCCGACAGTTGAATTCTCAAACGGCAAGCATAATTTCTCTATAGTTCGGTCCTGTGGAATAGTGTCAGCGCTCTCCAAGACAAGAAGGTCACTGCAAGAGGCTTTCAGGAACTCGTTGATAGCTGAAGCTTTTCCCTCTCTACTGTTTTGTGTTACAAGTTTTATTCGTTTTTCTTTCTTTGAATAATCTTTGACAATTGCGTCGGTTCCATCTGATGACCCTGACGACACAACTATTATCTCCGTGACTTTTACTTTGCTAGTTCTTTGTTTCAAAAGGGCAGTTAGCAGATTAGCTATGTTATTTCTTTCATTGTATGCAGGAATGCCAATGCTGACAGAGAGTGGCAAATTAAATCATACTTATAGTTTATTTGTCGTGGTCAAACATGAACGGAAAGACGATTCTGCAAAGATGCGTCATATAATTTAACATTTCTCGTGGCTTAAAATTGCTTTCACCGTTGCGCCTATTCCTAAATGTGTACGGCACTTCGGCTATTAGATCGAGATTACATTTTGCCACGACCTCAAGAAGGATTTTAAACCCTATAGGATTGAGATTCACTCCGTCTAGGGCACTTCGTCTAAGCATAAAACACCCTGACATCACATCCTTAATGCGTCGTGTCTTTGGCAAAAGTACGTTAGCTAAAAAAGTTGCCGCTTTGGAAACAATCATCCTACGTGATGTCCAGCCTTCAACTTTGCCGCCCTCAACATATCTTGAGGCTATAACCAAATCGTAGCCCTCAAAAAACTTACGGTATAGCTTTGGTAAAATCTCAGGGGGGTGCTGCATATCAGCATCCATTACAACAAGAATATCCGTGTTGGCATTTCTAAATCCATGCAAAACTGCAGAACTTAAACCAAGTTTCCCCGACCTTTTAAGAAATTTGATGTTACCGTACTTGCGGTTTAGAGAATGAACAATTTGGTCTGTTCCATCTAAACTATTGTCATCGACAATAATAAGCTCAAAACCTATAAAACTCAGCGAAGATTCAAGTCTATCCACAAGCTCGGTGATATTCTCACTTTCGTTATAAGTCGGCACTACCAGTGACAAGACAGCATTATTTGCAGACTTGACATTACATTCGAAGATACTCGATTTACCATTTTCAATCATTTCTTCAGTTGAAATTAACACATACTTACTCTCCTTAACTCGCATTATAGTTATACTTGAAGGCAGCCATTTTCCCGCTTTCGTAGATTTCGCTAAAAGCAGAAGATACAGTAGGCTGACCGTGCCATCCACTACCGTTTATCCACCAGATCACATATAAAGAATAGCTTGAGCCGTTTTCTTCCAGTTTTAGGGCCGCATCAGCAGGATTGTCATATCCATAAAGAATTAATTGGTTACCATCAAGGGTTAGAGAAGCCCAACCATAAAACGCATCGTGCACAAGCAAACGTGAACCGTTATCCATGTGATTATGTATCCATTGTAATACGTTAACAGTATCTTGGCAATCGCTTAAAGGCACGGTATTCTGCAGCATAGATGTTGGAACGTAAGATGGAAATGCGTTAAAGTAAGGAAATGCTAAATTGCTTGGCAGAACGATGAAGCTTATGCTTAGCGTCGCTAAAACTAAAACGACCCCAATTTTGCGTGTATTGAGTTTAAGACCTATAAAAGCGTCTGTTGCATAAAAAGCCAGAGGATATGTAAGCAATAATACCCACCGATAAGGAAGAACATCGAAAAAAGCATTTGGACTAATGAGTATCAGAAACAGGGAAAGCAAAATCCAGAAAATCCAAGTTTTCAATTGAAGATTGCCTTTAAAACGTTTAGCGCCTATAACAAGTAAGGGCAATAATGGCAAATAGCAGAAGAGAAGAAAACCAAAGGTATTGACAAAAAGGTCACCATAAGAGGCAAATCCAAAAAGTCCCATGTGACCTCCAACACTTTGACTTGGAAAATCACTTATTAAAGGAAAATGGGAAGAAACCATACCTGCATAAACTACTACAAAAAACAAAACAACGGCAGGCACAGAGCAAACAATAAACCGGTGAAAAGTGGCCGTCTCCTTTTCGAGATACATGTGTATAATTGTTGATAGAACTATTGCAAACATAATTACTGCTACAAGTTGATGAGCAAAAACAACAGAAAGCATAGCTATCAAAAGCACAATACCGTTTCTAAAAGAGTGCCCATTTTTCTTTAAAAATATCATTGTTATGAATAGAAATATAAGTGCAAGTTCCGTTCGAAGCATGTCAAATGACACTCTCAATGCTACAAAATATAAAGTTGCAAACAGAACAACCAGTAGACTTTTCCGTGGAGACCATGACAGCGTCTTACTAGCATAAAAATAGACACAAATCCCTAACAAACCAAGAAGCAACGGGGACAAAACTTTCAAAGATATGACAATAGGGATCCCAATAGACGTAAAACTCATTAGCACCACATAGAAAAATGGAGCTGTCCCCAAGAAAGTCCAAATGCCCTTCAGCCAAATTAGATTATAAGGAACATAATAACTAACAGTATCGAATCCTACCAAGTAGGGACCCATGAGGATTTCAGGAATAATTCGTATAACTAACGGAACAATGAAAGCCAATAACAGAAAAACATAAGGATTAGCGATTCCGCCTGAAAAGCGTTCCTTCAGTTGTAGCTGGGCTGAACTTCGTTTATTGTCGCTCAATTTAAGCTCTCACAAAAATGACGTTATTGCCCTAATTCTCATTAAGTGAAAACTGGCGCAGAGTTCACAACCACGCCTTTCTTATCGGTCTTCGTCCAAACTCGAGGTCTGCGCAGAACAATAAGTATCATGGCGTACAAAGCGATAAATGCCTGAAGACTCCAGTAGCAGTAGACGAATGGAAGCCAGAGGAGGCTTCGGACTTTGCGGGGTTTGGAGACGTATATCAAGGCTAACCCGCATATGAGCATAGTCAGAGTGGTTGTTAACATGCCGAACTGCACAACTAGAGACCACATAGCGTTAAGAGACCAGAAGGTGGAGAACACAAAGAACGCCGCGAAATAAGGTGCAAGCGAGGCTATTAGAATGAAAGGCCCAAAGAGGGTGGTTTCTGCGTCGAAGTTTATCTTGTTCAGCTTGGTCATTAATCGACCGTATTTGAAGGCGACTTCCATTGTGCCTCTGAACCATCTTGTGCGTTGCTGGAACAGCGTTTTCAGGTTTGAAGGGCTTTCCTGCAGGGCGACTACGTCGGAGGCGTAGCGGATTTTGTAGTCGTTTTCAACGAGTCTTGCAGAAATTTCCATGTCCTCTGATAAGACGCCTTCGTCGAATCCTTGCAGTTGTTGTAGGACATCGCGGCGTATGAACTGGCAGCTTCCTTTTAAGTGGACGAACAGGTTTAGCACGTCTTTGCCTCGGAGGTAAGCTTCGCACCACACGGCTTCTTCATACGATATGAATTGGGTTAGCATGTTTTCTTTGGGGTTAATGGAGGCGGTGCGTCCTTGTACGGCTGCAACTTTTGGGTCTTCGAAGTACTCAACGACCGCGGATAACGCGTCGTTTGCGGGGACGTTGTCTGCGTCGAATATGGCGACGATGTCTCCTTTTGCGTGTGCGAGCCCGTAGTTCAGGGCTGAGGGTTTGCCGTTGGAAAGGGTTTTATTTAGAATTTTCACGTTGCCGTGTTCTTTGGCGTAGTTTATGCATATGTTGTTGGTTTTGTCTGTTGAGCCATCTTCGACTATGATGATTTCTGTCTTGTTCGAAGGATATTGTAAGTTTGATAGTGAATTAAGTATTCTGTCTATGACGCGCTCCTCGTTTTTAACGGGAACGATAATTGAGAATGACGGTAAAAGCTCTTCTGGAACATTTTTTTTCGGAGACCTCTGGTGTTTTTTGCAGAAGTCTTTAACTCCGCTAGCGAGAATGGGCAGGTTGTAAAGTGCCCAAGAGCATACAGTTATGAGTACACCAATTAATACGAAACCAATTACGTCTGTTATCATACGATGTACTCCCTAACGTGTAATTGCAAATCAAGTTTTAAAGGCTTTAGGTGCGTTAATATGCATTACAGCTAAGAACTTTATAAAGGATACATCGGACGCCCAGTTTTTAGCGGAGGTGTTGCCCCATTTTTGAGCTATGGCGCTGATTTTCTGGGCGAGGTTAAGTGCGATGCCTCGAAAGGCCCGTAAGAGACTGCTTTCTAGAAGTCCTTCTAGTTTCCTAATGATTGTTAAAATGTTTTTGGCTAAGGTGGCGCTGCGGACGCTGCTTGCAACTTTTATCGTTAAATCGACAAGTGCTCTATCTATCCTTGGTAACGCTCTGAACCACACGCCGGCACGCACAGCTTTTAATTTTAGCTTCATCAGCTGTGCTTTGCTAAGGAAACAGAAAGTGGCTTGACGTGATGCAGTCTGGGGCATAATTGTTAAGACCTTCTCAACTCTTGTTTCTTAATTCTTATTTTATATCTATATGGTAATAGACCTTTAATCTTCAACCAAGTACAATAAAAAATTTTCTGATTCTTAAATACATATTGTAAATATATGACTCCAACAAAAGGCAAGTGTCAAGGCTGGGTTTTGTGGATAAATAAACATTATTTTTGAAAATGGCAGTTGTGTTTAGGCGTGGATTAGGCAGCTTAATTGGATAAGTTTGCTTCAGAATCGTTGTTTTGTTTTGATGGGCATGGTAAATTTGGTTATTTTGTAAATATACCAGTGAGTGAAAAAAGCGGTGTATGTCGCTGAAGTTACTGTTAAAAGAAGAGGGATTTTAAGGCTGGTTCATGAATTCGATGAATTCCGCGAGGGTTCTCGGTTCTAAAGTGTAGTTTGATCGTCTTTCTTCGCCTATGGTGGATGAGGGTTTCGATCCGTAGTCGTGTCCTGGATACACTTCTATGTTGTCGTTGAGTTTTAGGATTTTGTGGAAGAGGCTGTTGTACATGCTTTTGGAGTTTCCGCCGGGCATGTCTGTTCTGCCGCATTCGCCTATGAAGAGGGTGTCGCCTGTTAGCAGTTTCTGGTTGTTTACTAGGAGGCATATGCCGTCGGGTGTGTGTCCTGGTGTATGGATGACTTTCAGGGGGATAGTGCCTATGTTGAGGGTGCCTCCGTCGTTGACTTTGATGTCTGGGTTGATTCTGGATAGGGTGTGGGCGACGATTTTTGCGGTGGAGATTGAGCGTAATTCTTGGTTGCCTGCTGTGTGGTCCGAGTGCCCGTGCGTGTTGATTATGTATTTGAGTTTCAGGTTTTCCGCTTTTATTATGCGGGTTATTTCGCCTGCGTTGTAGCTGGAATCTACCACCGCTGCCTCGCGCGTGGTGTCGTCTGCTATGATATATGAGAAGTTGTCGCCGTGCTGCTGGACCTGCTTGAAAAACATGAGTTTCAACCAAAACGGTTTCCAATTCAACATTTAAAAACGTATCCGCTGGTAACGCTTCTTCGAAAAGGGAAAATTGTTGAGCAAAATCGGCAGGGAAGGTGTAGTTCTACTCAGAATTCTGATTCGTGATTAGTTAACGATAAATACTCTTTTTGAATAGTTGTGAAGTGGAAGTTTAATGCGAGCCAAAAAAGTAGTTTGCTTCTTCACTGTGCTACTCTTGTTTTCGGGATTAATGTGCAGCGTGAATGCTCTGCCTAACCTCATGGTATCATTTCGGGGTGTTGACGTTACAATTGATTTAATATACCCTGAAGAGGCTCACCCCAATACAACCATAACGCACGATGTAACAATTACTGCAAACACTAATCTTACCTCGATAAACGTTGAAATATTCATTTATGCTCCATTGAACTCAACTTTGCAACTCATTAAAAGCCAGCCTTTTAATTTGGGTACGTTGCATGAGAACGACACTCTCACAAGCGGGATTACAATCCTATTGCCGGAACAAGCGAATGGAAAGCTGTACTGCAACATGACTGTCCAAACGGAAGGCCTAACCGAACATTACGCGTTTTATTCTTTTTATACTACTCGCGTTAGCACTTTGACTTTTAATGAAATGCAGAGCTTGTACAATGAGATGTTGACAAATTACACTTCGCTTCAAGCAGATTATCAATCGCTATTGGACGAGTATAACGGGTTACTGATTAACTACAGCAGCCTCTTCGACAATTACACGGCGCTTCTCAGCGAACACAACCAGTTGACAAACAACTACAACAGCCAAGTTTCAACCTATCAATCGTTGCTAACCCAATACAACAAGCTCTCAGATGACTATGACAGCCTAAACGCTAACTACAGGTCAAAGATCAACGATTACAACGCTTTGCAATCAGATTACAATGAAGTGAACACTACTCGCTACGACCTGCAAGCAAGCTACAACACGCTCAACACTGTTTACGACGCGCTAAACGATACTTACTTTAAATTGCAGAATGACCTCAACAGCCTGCAAAAAAGATTCAACACGTCAGAAGGAACAGTGAGCGCCGACAGAGTCGTGATGTTCATTTTCATCGTTACGCTCGCAGCGTTAATCGCATTCATCGTATATATTAGAAGGAAGAAACAAGAACCCTACGTCGTCATTCGGAAAGAAACAGTCAGCATGAAAGAAGAAGAAGGCTCGTGACTTCAAAGTCTGAAGCAATGTTGAAGATTCAGCAGGCAAAATGTGCGCTCCCATGAAAAGAAGCAGAAAAAACAATTGGGCGCTGAAGGAAAAGCGAGCTGCAATCAGCATTTCGGCGTTTTTTAAGCGTTTGAACCGTATTTGAGTAACTTTTAATTCGAAGATAATGGCTAGATTACAGTAGCAATGAAACCAATATATCCTGTCGTCATGCTTGTTTCCTTGCTAATAATGATGTTATTCTTACGTATCGGAGTTCCCGCCAATAACGTCGCACGAAAAGAACCCTTAGACCTGTTTGTCGGTATTGACGCGGCGTATGAAAACATGGAAGAAACCAAGCAAACAATAGACGAAGTAAGCTCATACACCAATCTCTTCATTCTAGGATGCACGGGAATAACTGAAAACTACACGAGACTTGACGAGATGTGCCAGTACATCTACGACAAAGGCATGTACTTCATGGTTTACAGGGAACATTATGCGCCTCCAACAGAGTGGCTTGAAGAGGCGAAAGCAAAATGGGGAGACCGATTGTTGGGATTCTACGCTTATGATGAGGCTGGTGGCTGGCAACTGGACAATCAGGAAATTAGATTGATTGACAGAGCTGATAACTACACTGACGCAGCAAACCAGTTTGAAAGTGGAATGCAACGAATCTTAGACTGGTACACCCAATCCTACACCAACGACACAGAGTATCCTTTGTTCACTTCCGATTACGCCCTTTATTGGTTCGACTACAAAGGTGGATACGACACGGTTTTCGCGCAGTTGGGTTGGAATTACAGCAGGCAGTTGAATTTTGCGCTGTGCAGGGGTGCAGCTACCATGCAGGGAAAAGATTGGGGAGCCATAATCACATGGACATACACCAATCCACCGTACATCGAATCAAGCTTAGAACTTTTCAAAGATTTGATGTTAGCGTACAAAAACGGAGCAAAATACATCATAATTTTTGACTCTAACGAAGATTACACCCATGGAACATTGGGAAAAGAGCAGCTGGTAGCATTAAGAGTATTCTGGCAATACGTGCAGAATAATCCCAGAAGCAGCGTTCCAGTCAGCGACAGAGTCGCGTATGTTCTTCCAAAAGACTACGCGTACGGCTTCCGAGGTCCAGATGACAAGATTTGGGGTTTGTGGGAAGCCGACAACTTTTCTGACCAACTCTGCCAGAACCTAGGCATTCTAATCGAAAAATACGAGTATAACATGGACATAATATACGATGACGGACTAGAACCAAACAACACCTACGGCTACAGCCAACTCATTTTCTGGAACGGGACAATTACGACATAGTTGCCCCACTTACTCTATGTAAAAGGGGGTATAGACAAAAATCACACCACGCAGACCCGAGGTAACCAACAATATTTTTATTTTAGTCCCCACCTAGAGTCACCTTGCTGGGGTGGCCGAACGGTTCAGGCGGTAGCCTGCAGAGCTGCTCTATATGGGTTCAATTCCCATCCCCAGCTCCAAAGCATTGATGTTTTTTGTTTAGTTGTGGAGGTTTTCTTAGCACTTCTACTTCGCGGGATTTGTTTTGGGGTTGCTAAGTGTTTTTGCAAAATTTGTTTGTTTCGTTTGTGCTGGTTGTTGCAGCACGATTCAAGTCTTATTTAAGATATTTTTGAAGGATGGTATTTGCCCCCGAAGAATTTTTTGGTTTTCTTTGAAGTGGGCGGTACAACATGTTTGTTATTCTCAATCCCTTTTTCTTCAGGGTGAACAGTAAATTTAAAAGACATTATTGACAAGATAAGCGGGTTATAAGGAGCGAGAAAGCCCTTAAGTGAAGGTATAGACGTCTCTCTAAAGAGACAGGTGATTGAAGAGCGCAACAAATAAAGAAAAAAACGAATGGCGAAACAAATCGGGATGACGGCTAGTTGCTGCCGTACGCGCCGTGGCTTGTATGGATAACCCCGATTGTTTCAAGCCTCTTTGTTCCACTCACCCAGCGCTTAGGCGGAAAGGCGAGAAATTACTTTGTAGTGGCAGTCAGCTTAGTCACCACAGTGCTCGCCCTGTCTATGATTCCAGACATCTACTTTAACACCGTAAGCAACCCAGAGTCAAGCACGTCATGGATTCCTTGGCTAGGCATCAATTTAGGAGTACGCGTAGACCCGCTAAGCATTTTTTTCGCGAGCCTGATTGCCTTCTTCAGCTTCGTGGTAATTGTGTATTCTCTGGGTTACATGGCTGGGGAAGAAGGCTTAACCAGATATTATTTCTTCATGCTTCTTTTCATGGGATCAATGATAGGACTGGTCATGGCTGACAACTTTCTTCAAATGTTCATTTTCTGGGAAATAATAGGTCTTTGCTCATATTCACTGATTTCTTTTTGGTACAAACGTCCAGAAGCCGTTCGGGCAGGCATCAAAGTTTTCCTAACGACACGTGTAGGTGACGTTTGCTTTCTAGCAGCCATTGTGCTTTTATACATCAACTTGGGCTCATTTTCCTTTTCATACATTATCGACCACATAGGCTCCTTGCAAACCTCAACTCTAACAGCCGTTGCCTACCTAATTCTTGTTGGAGCAATCGCCAAATCGGCTCAGCTGCCTCTTCACACGTGGCTTTACACGGCCATGGAGGCTCCTACTTCGGTTAGCGCTCTTCTGCACGGCGCAACCATGGTGAAGGCGGGAGTCTACCTTATCGCAAGATTTTTCACGTTAGTTGGACCACTGATAACCCTGATTCCCTTCTGGTTGCCTACCTTGGCTTGGATTGGGGCAATCACAGCTTTGATTGGTGCAGCTCTCGCGTTGCACACGCCCGACATAAAAGGAGTGCCAGCTTACTCCACCATCAGCCAAATAGGATTCATGGTGGCGGCATTGGGCGCTGCCACATCTGCGTCCTCGCAAGGCTGGTTCGCGAGCCTGTTCCACTTGATAAGCCACGCTTTCTTCCAAGGCCTGGGATTCCTTGCCATCGGTGGAATAATTCACGCGCTTGGAACTCGTGACATGCGATTGATGGGTGGACTGCGAAAACTAATGCCAATCACCTTTGCATTGAGTCTTGTTGTGCTATTCGCTCGCACTGGTGTTCCGCCATTTTCAAGTTTTTTCAGTAAAGGCCTTATCATAAACAGTCTATGGTCAACAGGTGACGTACTACTTGTCTTCACGATTTATGCTGCTCTCGCTGTCACTTTTGCTTACACCCTACGATTCACAATACTTGTCTTCCTGCGCAAACCATCAGAGTTCATCAAGCAAAGCCATGTACATGAGCCGCCAAAGACAATGCTTTATTCCGCAGGCATATTAGCCGTTCTCTGCTTTGTTTGGGGTTTCCTCGCCAATTCGATCGCCGCGTTCCTGCATGCCAACGTGGAAATCGGAATAAGCGAGGTGTTCAGTCCATTAACACTGGTTTTCCTGCTTTTCCTGCTCATCGGAGGCGTGCCAATTTACCTTCTTTATTATCGACCTGAGCGGATGAAAACGGTTACAAGAAAGTTGGCTCCGTTAAACACAATCTTTGAACACGGGTTTTTCTTCGACGATTTCTATGAAAAAGTTGTGGCAGGAGGAATCATAAAAGTTACCAGAGGTCTCGCGTACGTTGAGTCAGCCTTGTTTGCTCGTTTGCCCTATTTCGTAGCAAATGGCGTAACAAAACTCGCTCACGGCACTCGCAAATATCTCGACGTACTTATCGACAAAACGCTGTATATCGTGGTGAAAAAGACGATGGCACAATCCGCAAAGGCTCGAAAAGTAAACGACGAAACGTTGCAACGTAGCATAGCAGCGGCACTTATAGGGTTTCTGATAATCGTTATAATAGTTATAGCCACAATTTTGGGGTGAAGATAAATCATGCAAGACGCGCTTTTGTTGATGTTATTGCTGCCTGGGCTGGCGGTTCCGTTCGTTTACCTAATTGGGAAAAAGAGCACTAAAGCAGCGGCAGCTGTGATTGCCCTAATGGCTCTCGCTGAAATCGCAATGCTTTCCACAACTATTCCCGCAATTCTTGGATCTATAGACCACAGGTACGTTGAGTCTTATTCTTGGATTCCAATTCTCCATTCTTCGCTTACACTTTTTGTGGACGGCGTCAGTTTTTCCATGGCGTTGATAACGTTAGTGCTTATTTTTACGGCTGCGCTTTTTTCAGTAAATTACATGCAGGGAAAGAAGAATCTATCGCTCTATTACACGCTTCTAGTGATCCTCTCGATAGGTCTCGTCGGCGTTTTCATCACTTCAAGTCTACTATTCTTTTATTTCTGTTGGGAACTAATGCTCGTCCCCGCGTACTTCATAATAGGCGAATGGGGATCTAAGGAGTCGTATCGCGCCGCGTTCAAATTCTTCATATTCACGCATGCAGGCGCCGTTTTCGTGCTGTTGGGCATAGGCGCAATTTACATGGTTACAGGCACCACAGACATG
>Ga0307420_1000331_pt1 | contig 22402 bp, 23 predicted proteins | sample SalMarWE160240MG_2_FD_202167 | JGI IMG/M metagenome (GOLD analysis project Ga0307420, IMG submission 202167) | Salt marsh sediment microbial communities from the Plum Island Ecosystem LTER, Massachusetts, United States - WE1602-40 | ecosystem: Environmental > Aquatic > Marine > Intertidal zone >... | reverse complement strand
CTATCACTTGGCATAACCTCACTTCTCTTCGAAGGCACACCCGACTACCCAGAAAAAGACCGATGGTGGGACATGATCGAAAGACACCACGTAACCATACTCTACAGCACACCAACCGCAGTCCGCATGTTCATGAAGTTCGGCGAAGAATGGATAAACAAACACGACCTCAGCAGCCTCCGCATACTCGGCACAGTCGGCGAACCCATAAACCCCGAAGCATGGAAATGGTTCTACCGCGTAATCGGAAAAGAACGCCTAGCCATAATCGACACCTGGTGGCAAACAGAAACAGGCGGATTCATGATTGCACCGCTATCAGGAATAGAATTGGTTCCGCTCAAACCAGGCTCAGCAACGTACCCGTTGCCAAGCGTTGACGCCGAAGTCTACGATGAAAAAGGACAACCCGCACCAGCAGGAACCAAAGGCTTTCTCATCATCAAATCGCAATGGCCAGGAATGCTGCAGACCCTCTGGAAAGACCCAGAAAGATTCAAGCAAACATACTTCGGAAGATGGCCCAACGTCTACTACACAGGCGACTACGCAGTCCAAGACCCCGAAGGCTACCTCTGGCTCCTCGGAAGAGCAGACGAAGTCCTCAAAGTCGCAGGACACCGCATAGGCACCGTTGAGCTTGAAAGCGCCTTGGTTTCGCACCCCGCGGTTTCGGAAGCAGCCGTCATGGGAAAGGAAGACCCCGTGAAAGGCGAAGTACCCGTAGCATTCATCGTGCTAAGAAGCGGCTTTTCGCCCTCAGACGAGCTGCGCAAGGAACTCATAAAACACGTCCGAACCACCATAGGTCCCATAGCCACACCAGCCGCCATCGTCATGGTCAACAAACTGCCGAAAACACGCAGCGGCAAAATCATGCGCAGAATCCTCAAAGCCGTCATTGTTGGAGCACCAATAGGCGACACATCCACCATCGAAGACGAAGCCTCAGTTGAGGACATAAAAGCCACGTACGAAGAGCTGCGAAAACAACTTTCGCAATAGCCTTCTCTTTTTCCTTATATTATTTGTTGTTTTCACTCAATTTTTTCTTGGATGCTTTAACGTTAAAAAGAAAAACAGAGGAAGTTTGTTTTTTACAGCTGAAATCAAATGATGCCCAAGATTGCTAAGCCTATCCCAAAGAGCACTCCTAGGATTATAGCTATTATTATCCAGATTATTATGGCCACTACAGCGATTATAAGCGCTTTTATCCATCCCGTGTCGAAGAAATGTTTCACCAAAGCTAGCCAAATTAACAGCACAATTATAGACGCTATGATGCCTGAAAAGAGGTATTGGAAGAATCCGCCGATCACAGTTCCAAGAACTACAATCCAGAGCGTGTCAGTGAACTTCGCTTTGTCTTTGCCCACGAAAAGCCTTCCTGAAATCCAAAGAACTGGCGCTAAAACGATGATGTTGACAATTATCTGAATTATCAGTTGCACTATCGCCGAATCAAGGTTAATCATTCAATCTTCACTCTCTGTCCTTAATTATATTCGCGTGCTACTCCGTTTAAAACCTTTTCTAAACTGAAACCGCAACACGCTGCACGAGTTTAACTCTACGGCTTAGAAAGCGAATCTGCTTTTCTTATGCTTAACTTCCTCATCGAACTCTTCCGCCAACTGCTCCAACAGCTCCCGCTGCTTTGCCGTCAACTTCTCCGGAACCGAGATGCCAACGCGCACCAACAAGTCACCTTTACCGTAACCCCTAAACCTCGGCATCCCCTTGCTCCTTACCCGAATCGTCTCGCCAGCCTGCGTTCCCGGCTTAATCTTCACCGTAGTCTGCCCATCCAAAGTCGGCACCGAAACCTCTGCGCCGAGAGCCGCCTGAGGATAACCGATAATCAGCACGTGCCAAAGGTCATCACCTTCCCGTATAAACAACTCATGCTGCGCGATATGCACCAGAACGTAAAGGTCTCCAGTTTCGCCACCGTTAGGCGCCACTCCACCTTCGCCTCTGAGCCTAAGCTGGTACCCCTCATCTATACCCGCTGGCACTTTCACGTTTATCTTTCGCCGCTTCCTAACCAAACCCGTGCCATGGCACTTATCGCAAGGCGATTCAATAAGCGTGCCTCTTCCCCTGCAGTTGGCACAAGGTGTAACCTGCACGTACATGGCGAAGCTGCTTCGCCTCATGTTCCTGACTCTGCCTGCACCGTTGCATTTCGGGCATGTCATAGGAGAAGTTCCTGGGCTTGCGCCTGAACCACCGCAAACTTCACATTTCTCGGTTCTCGGAACCACAATTTCCTTCTCAACGCCTTTCGCCGCCTCTTCAAGCGTTAACCCAAGGTCGTAAACAAGGTCTTGGCCTCTGTTGGCTCTTTCTCTGAAGCCGCCTCCGCCGCCAAAAATAGCGCGAAAAAGGTCTCCAAAACCGAAGCCTATGTCGCGGAATATTGAGTCAAAATCGGCACCTCTGAAAATGTCTTCTGGCGTGTAGCGCTGGTCGAATCCATCGTGACCTAGCGTGTCGTACTGCTGTCTTTTCTGGTCGTCGGATAAAACTGCGTATGCCTCAGAGATTTCCTTGAATTTTTCTTCAGCTTCTGGCGCCTTGTTCCGGTCAGGATGAAACTGCATGGCTAGTTTTCTGTAGGCATCTTTGATTTCGTCTTTAGAAGCATTCTTGGATACCCCGAGAACCTCGTAGTAATCTCGTTTTTCAGCCATGCACTTTACCGCTAAATTCGAAATGCAACTTCCTAATCAAAACTCTTTCGGCTGTCACTTCACTTCATAATCTTCCGAGTCAACAACTTTTTCGCCGCCACCCGCTTCTCCAGATGGTGGAGGTTGCGGGCTTTGCTGCGCGCCTGCCTGCGCCTGCTGCTGCTTCGCCTGCTCAGCCGCTGCCTGCTGATAAATCACGGTGCCTATTTCCTGCAGAACTTTCTGCAACTCCTCGGTTTTCGCCTTCACCTGTGCCATGTCGTTGCTGGCTAAAGCGTCTTTCAACGCTGAAACCGCTGTATCCACCTTGCCCGTTTGCTCTTGCGTCAGCTTATCCGCCAAATCTTTCTTTGTTTTCTCAGCAGTGTAGATCAAGCCGTCGGCGTTGTTTCGCAATTCAGCTTCTTCGCGTTTCTTCTTATCCTGCTCAGAGAACTGATCTGCTTCTTTGACCATGCGTTCTTTCTCTTCGTCGGACAATTTTGTGGATGCCGTGATTGTTATTTTGGCTTGTTTTCCTGTTGCCAAGTCTTTGGCAGTAACGTTCAGTATGCCGTTGGCGTCTATGTCAAAGGTGACTTCTATTTGTGGAACGCCTCTTGGCGCTGGCGGCAAATCTACAAGGTTAAACGTGCCGAGAGAAACGTTGTCCGTTGCCATTGCTCGTTGACCTTGAAGCACGTGGATGGTGACGGCTGTTTGGAAGTCAGCTGCTGTCGTAAACACCTGAGTTCTTTTCGTGGGAATGGTCGTGTTCTTATCAATTATCTTGGTGAATACGCCGCCTAAAGTTTCCACGCCAAGCGACAACGGCGTAACATCCAACAGCAACAGGTCTGTGACTTCGCCTGTGATAACTGCACCCTGTATGGCAGCGCCTATGGCAACGCATTCCATGGGGTCAACGCCACGTTCTGCGGGTTTGCCTAAAATTTTCTCGACGAACTTTTGCACGAGTGGCATTCGGGTCATGCCGCCGATGAGAATTATCTTGTCCACATCGGTTGGCGTTAGCTTGGCGTCTTCTAGGGCTTTGAGTAGGGTTTTCTGGGTTTTTTGCACGATTGGCTGCGCTAAGCTTTCGAGTTTGGTTCTTGTCACCGCAAGATGCAGATGTTTGGGTCCTGAGCTGTCTGATGCTATGAAAGGCAGGTCAATGTCGGTGCTCATCAGAGCGGACAGTTCTATTTTGGCTTTTTCGGATGCTTCTTTCAGTCTTGCTGTTGCCATTTTGTCGTTGGTAAGTTCGATGTTCGTTTGTCTTTTGAACTCGTCCATGATGTAGTTCATTAACGCCTTGTCCACGTCGGTTCCGCCTATTTGCGTGTCGCCGCTTGTGGAGAGCACTTGAAACACGCCTTTTCCAAAGTCCATAAGCGTAACATCGTGAGTTCCGCCGCCGAAGCTGAAAACGAGTATTTTCATTTCTTTTTCCAGCTTGTCTATGCCGTAAGCGAGGCACGCAGCTGTGGGTTCGTTGATTATACGCATGACTTCAAAGCCTGCGATTTCGCCTGCGTCTTTGGTGGCTTGGCGCTGGTTGTCGTCAAAATGTGCTGGAACTGTTATGACCGCTTTCCTTGTAGTGCTGCCCAAGTAGCTTTCTGCGTCTTTCTTGATTTTCTGCAGGATGAACGCTGAAATCTGTTGTGGGGTGTATTCTTTTCCGAAAATGTTTGTCTTGTAGGTTGTTCCCATTTTTCGTTTTATTTCAAAAATTGTTCCTTCTGGGTTGGCGGTTGCTTGGCGTTTTGCCGGTTCCCCTATTAAGAGTTGCCCGTCTTTCGTGAAGGCTACGACTGAGGGGAACATTTTTCCCGCCATGGTGGGTCCTTCGGCGCTTGGGATTACCGTGGCTCTTCCGCCTTCGTAGATGGCAGCTGCGGAGTTTGTGGTTCCCAAGTCTATTCCTAAAACTTTTTCTCCTGTTTTTGCATTACTCATTTTTTTCTTTCACCTTTTGTGATTTTGATGATTTGACTGCAACTTTGACGATGCTGGGTCTAATCACTTTATCTTTCATTTTATATCCTTTTCTAACTTCTTCGGTTACAACGCATGCTTCAACATCATCGCGTTCTGCCGCAGAAACAGCGTGATGGCAAGCAGGGTTAAAAATTCTGCCCGCTTCACATTCTATCGGCGAAACGCCTTCTTGCTCAAGAACTTTCCTGAGTTTTTTAAGTGTCATTTGAACGCCTTCAATGAGAGGTTTGGCAGAATCCGCTGTTTGGGCGGTTTTGAGGGCCATTTCTAACTCGTCTTGAACATCCAGCAGTTGGGTAACCAAGCGTTCGGTGCAGTATTTTGTTGCTTCTTCTATTTGCCTGTCCGAGCGTTTCTTGAAATTCTCGAAGTCGGCTTGTAAATACTTTAGCCGTGTTAGGTAGTCTTCTGAACGCTTCTTTTCCGCTTCTAAGAGCTTGGTAGAATCAGTCTGCTGGTTTGTTTCCTCTGCCATTAAAGCATGCTCCTACGATTACAAATTTTTAGCGTAAACACACAGAAATATACGTTTCGCCCTTGTTAAACAAAAACGGCGGTGCTTCAGAATTTGCTGCGGTTAAGAATAAGCGGAAATTTCTATTCTTGGAGCAGTTTTAGTTTTTGCAGTATTCTCCTGAACTCTTCCTCTTTCAGTGAGGCTTTTCTTCCGTTCGCATAGATTTCCTTGACTTTTGCCACTGTTTTCATAAGGTCTTCCGCAGTTGGAGTTTTTCCTGTCAGAACCGTTATCTTATGTTTGATTATTCCTTTTCCTGACTGCTTGCCTATGGTTAAGCGCCGCATGTTGCCCACAAGCTCAGGCGGATAAGGCTCGTACGTCCAGGGGTCGTTCAACACTCCGTGCGTGTGGATTCCTGACTCGTGTGCAAAGCCGTAATCGCCTACTATAGCTTTGTTGGGTGGAACGATGTAGCCTGTGGCTTTGCCGATGAAGTCGGCTGTCTGTTTGAGCTTTTCGGTTTTGTCTTTGAATTTTTTAACGCCGTAATGCATGCATAGGTTTAGTATGACTTTTTCAGTTTCAGCGTTGCCGGCTCTTTCGCCTATGCCTAAGAACGTTGTGCTTGCGTAAATCTTATTCCACACGCCGGATGCTGCGCGAATGGCGGCTACGGTGTTTTCAACTGCGTTGCCGAAATCGTCATGGGTGTGAATTTCGATGTTCGCAATCTTCGTTTCTTTCCGTATTGCGCAGACTTTGGCGGGAATACCATTGGGCAAAGGCGCTTTTGCGTCTGAAAGTCCTATGCCTACAGTGTCGCACACTCGGTAGCATTCTGCACCTGCATCGGCTACGGCGTTTATGAATTTCTTTTCGAATTCCCAGTCTGCACGGGTGCTGTCTTCGCCGTGGACGAACACTCTCAGCCCATGCGTTTTAGCTGCATATTCAACCACTTCAACCAGGTTCGCTAGAATCTCGTCATGGGTTCGGTCAGGCCACTTGGCTTTGAAGTGTATGTCCGATACTGGATGTGAGATGCCTACTTCGTTGAAACCGCACTGTAAGGCGCTGTCGATGTCTTCTTTAACTGCACGGCACCATCCAGCCAAGCGCATGTCCAAGTTTAGGTCTTGGATTAGTTTGGCTGCTTTTTTGTCGGGTTCTTGGTAATGGAACACTTCAATTCTTTCTACGCCTATGTCTTTTAGGAGTTGGGCTATTTTTGCGGAGTCTTCGGGTCCAACGGCTAAACCGGGCATTTGGATTCCGTCTCGAAGGGTGGTGTCATCTATTATGGGTTCAGTTTTCAAACTCAGTTTGAAATAAAAATTGTCTAGTTCCATTTTGTCTACGCTGCTTATTTGTGGCTTTTCTGTTGGAGGCGTGGTGTTTAGATGTTTTCTGGTCGTTGATAAAGTTTTCTGATTGTTTTCTGAAAGATTGTTCAGTGAAGAATGTTACGTTTGTGCTGTTTATTTTTGTCTTTACGCATGGTAAAGTTTACTTTCATCGATGCAAAGCATGGGGGTTAAGCGGTTTATCTGTGAAACGTGGGTTCTTTTATGGGAAGACTTTTAAAATCTAAGTGTTTCTTGAGAAGCTATGAGGTTGCTCAGCGCGGTAAAAGCCACTTTGAAGAGCAAAAGGTTTTGGCTGTGGCAAGTAAGCGGGGCGATTATCTATGCCATACCTGTTGTGATTCGTTTCGCTTTGAATCGAGTTGACATTCCTATTTTGAATTTTCCTGGGTTTTGGATTGGCCATTTCATTCCTGGGAATTTTTTGGAAAAAGTTCTGGTTAACGCGTTTTTTCCTGGAGGTGCAGGTGGAGTTGCTGGAGAAACTTTGGTTGGCAATTACAGGGGTGAGACTGTCAAGGGGAAAAGTAAGTATTTGTCGCGGCTTGGTGGAGCTTTGTTTCAAACGGCGGTTTGGTCAGCGTTTCAGTTTTGGGGTTTTTCGCTGTTGATCACGGTTCCTTGGGGTGGGCATGGGGGTGGAAATCTGTTCGAGCATGCGGTTGTTTTTCCGATAAACTTCACGTTGGCTGCGTTTTCCATTTTCACCCCTGACGTTGTGAATTATGTTAAATCAAAATTGACAAAAGCTTGAGTTTTCTCAGAATGCCCATGTTCCAGAGGCAAACAACCAGGTAAAGAAGGCTAGCGCGGCAAAAGAAACAATTGTTATCGTGATGGGTGAGGTTTTTTTGCGTGAGATAAGCGCGAAAAGCATGAACATGGGAAACATGCTCAGCACGTATCGGGGGATGCTTATCCAAAAGCTTGTGGAGACGGCTAGCATCCAAATCAGCAGCATGTACAAGGCGTAGGATGGGCGAAGTTTATGTTTGTAGGCGGCTATGAAGCCTGCTATGACCATGGTTAAGCCTAAAGCGGCGAAGATCAGTTGGGCGTAGCCGATCATGATGTTGTCGGGGTAAGCGCCGTTGGTTGTCCATCCTATTGTTCCGAGTAAGCCTTCTATGGGGTTTAGTGTTTCGAACCAGTGTGTGCGTTCGATTTCGATGAAGGTGAAAAAGTTTCCTGTGACTTGGTAGTTGATTAGTAAGTATGTTAGAAAGCCTAAGGCGGGAAGGATTGTCCAGGTTATTTTGGGGTCTGTTGCTTTTATTTTCCATTCTTTTTGATCGAGGTATTCTACGATGAGTACGGGTAAAAGCAGGAGTCCGGCGATTCTTGTGAGCGAGGCGAGTAAGCTTAGGATGCCTGCGTAAGCCCATTTTGCTTTTCTGGCGTAGTATAGGCTTGCGATTACTGTTGCGAGGAATAAGCCTTCGGTGAATACGGCTGATAAGAAGTAGGCGGTGGGGAAAACGCTGAGGAATAGAATGGTTTTTTTGGCTATACTGTCGCTGTAGTCTAGTTTTGCGAGTTTAAACAGGTAGATGACGGCTATGAGGGAGCTTATGTTTGATATGACTAGTCCTGACAGGTTGATGTAGGCGAAATCAAAGGTGATTAACCGTACTAGGAAGGGGTAGAGGGGGAAGAAAACGATGAAGTTGGCTGGGTCGCCTTGGTTGGTGTAGCCGTTCTGTGCGAGGTACATGTAGTGTGGACCATCCCATTTGGCGAACTGATTCAAGAGAAGTTGCGGCGGGTTTGTTGGGTCTCCGTTTGCAAGCGCGGTTGTGTAGGCTGATGTGTAGCCGATGGAGAAAACCAGCAGTTTAGCTATTATCGCTATTAGGATGGCGATTTTTAGTGAGTATGGAATTTTCGCGTACCAAGTTTTGATTTTTTGTGTTATCAAGCGGTTCCCCATTTTTTGTAAACGCGGTTTGGCTGTGGCAGTTTGGAGTATTCTGTGATTATATATAAGCTTCTGGGGTTATGCGTGGAACAGTCTATACCCCCCTTATTTAAAGGCGGAAAGCTCATGCGCGGATAGACCCCTTTATAGTTTCTGCAACGAACCACTAATAGGATCCAAATAGACGGCAAATATGATAATTCCCGCCTGTGCTTCAATTCCGTGATCCTCTTGTCAAGGAAAACAAAAAGCTGAAAAGCCCTTTCACCCAGCCAGCGACAACCTATTTATTCAGTAAAAGCTATTTTCAACGAATGTAACAGGTGTTTCAGTGCAGGGGTCGCCGAGCCAGGTCAAAGGCGTAGAGTCCCCCTTAAAAAGGGACGCGGATGCTTCAGGAGCCTATCCTGCAGAGGTTCGTGGGTTCGAATCCCACCCCCTGCACCAATCAACAAAAATTTGGTGATGTATATGGTAGCTGAAAACATTCATTTCTACTCATGTCAAGTAGCATCCACTAACTCGGTAAAGATGCACAAACTCCGAAAACAGATAGCGTACCTCTCCGAAAAAGAAAGCAAAGCAAAAGATTTTGTCTCGCTTTATATACCAGCGCAGTCGAATGTGGCGCAAATAATCGCCGCGCTAAAAAAGCAGCCTGACTGTGAAGTCTTTGAATCTGAGCGGGCAAAAGAACGTCTTCAAGACACAGTAAAAAGCATAACGCAACGGCTAAGAGAGCATAGGGAAATTTCGGAGAATGGGCTGGCGCTTTTTTCGGGAAACTACGTTGACGATGGCGCTGAAAGGGAAGTTTTAAGTGTTAAAGAGTTAATCCCGCCCGAACCAATCACTGCTTATCTTTTTGCCATAGATGACCATTTCCAGTTAGAGCCGCTTCGGGAAATGCTAAGAGACCAAAAAATCGTTGGCATCATCGCCTTGGACGCTAAAGAGGCATGCTTTGGTCTTCTCAAAGGTGAACGCATAGAATTAATCAAAAGCATATCCTCTGGGGTTCCTGGAAAAACGGGAAAAGGCGGACAAAGCCAGAGACGATATGAAAGAGAGCGCGATATGGAACTTACAAATTTCTTTCATCGAATCGCAGAGCACGCAGCCGAAGTATTTCTCACAAATCACGTTAATGTTTTGATAGCGGGCGGACCAGGGCAAACTAAAAACGATTTCTTAAAGGGCGAATACCTCCATTACGAACTGGACAATATGCTTCTAAACATCGTAGATACCCAATCAGCAGGTAAGGAGGCATTAAAAGAGATTTTTGACAAATCCTCCGAACTGCTCAATAACATGTGCGGACCTGAAGAAAGAAAAATAATCCAACGCCTATCCGCTGAATTGGCTAAACCGAATGGTTTGGCAACGTATGGTTTAGATGCTGTGCTTGGGGCTTTAAGTAAAGGGGAGGTGCAGGTTGCATTAGTAACCGACAACACAGATGTAGTCGAGTCTATTGCGGTGTGCAAAAAATGTGGGCACGCAGTAAAGCACATTGCCAAATTGGGGTCTCAGGTTATAAGCGAAATGGCGAGGACACCCTGTGAAAAATGCGGTGCAGTTACATACGAAATACACCAAAAAGATATTGTAGATGTTTTAGAAGACATGGCATCTAAAACTAATTCAGCGGTTGAGGTGATTTCGACGCCTTCAAAAGAAAAGAATCAACTGAAAACGTTGAGCGGGTTTGCGGCTATTTTGAGATACACAACAGGATAAACACCTTCCTGAAGCTTATTCTCTATAGGCACCTATCCCGTAGAGGTTCGTGGATTCGAATCCCACCCTCTGCACCAGTATTTTCGCGCTTCTGCTCTGTTTCTTCTTAGGGTGGGATTCGATTTGGTCAGGACGACTTCAAACTTGAGTCGGTGAAGCGTCTGCGTTTCTTAAAGTAAACCAGTGCTAATCCCGCCCCAACGGAAACCATCGTGATTACAAGAACCGCGATCAATAAATTTGAGAAAGAAGGTGATCCATTATTAGGCGTAGGGTTCGTAGTAGTCGGTGGGGTCATTGTCGGGGTCGTTATTGTTGGGCTGAGTTTTACAAGCCAGAATTTTTGATCAGTTGTGGGGTTACCGATTTGTAGGTTCCAATCGCCTACAAACGCGTACCCGCCATCTGTCGTGACTATGATTTGATTTGGTTGGTTAATGAAGACTTTGGGGTTTTTGAATTTAATCTGCCCTTCTATCTTGCCTACACTATCGGTTTTAACTATCCAGGCGCTGCTTTCTGTTGATCCTGCAAAAACGTATCCGTTGTCTGCAGTTTGTGCGACTGAAGAAATTCTGCTGTCAGGTTCGCCGTAAGTAATGTTCCACAATAGATTCCCAGACGCATCAATCTTTACTAGCAAGCCATAAGTTCCCTGATTATCTATGTAAGTTGAGCCGCTTATCATGTAGCCTCCATCGCTTGTGGCAATTCCACAGCTACTAGAGGAGGTATATCTGCCAAGATTAGGATATTCTTTAATCCATTGTGTGTTGCCGCTTGAATCAAGCTTTACTGCCAAAAGAGATTCGCCGCTTCCTTGCAGGTAATTTTGACCCAATAACATGTATCCTCCTTCGCTGGTTTGTAAAATAGATGATGCAATTGCATAACCTCCAGCATTTATTGTTCTGTTCCACTGAAGGTTACCTGAGCTGTAGGTTTTAACACACCAAATTAGCGGCGTTGAACTAAAAATGTAGGTCCCGGTAAGCGCGTAGCCGCCGTCATTTGTTTGAATGAAATTGTGAAAGTAAATGTTTTGACTTTTGCTGTCGTCTTTTATGAAGGTTCTATTCCATTGAATGTCGCCTAGTGAGTTGGCTTTCACTAGGTAAAACTGGCTAACATTCATGGGCATGATTATGCCTTTTCCATAATTTACTTGAACAGCGATAGGTTTTGTGCCAGCTAAGGCGAATCCTCCATCGCTTGTTGGGATCACAAGGCTTAACGTTTCGTGTGGGTCTTCTTGCGGAATGGTTTTTGTCCATGTTAGATTGCCGTCTGCATCGGTCTTAACAAGCAGGTATGAAGCGTTCACGTATTCTGCGCCTTCAGGATTGTCGTAATATGTTGCGTTGGTTCCGAGAGCAATGTATCCTCCGTCCGCGGTTTGAATAACCGATGTTCCGCTTATTCCAGGAGAAAACTTTTGCCATTCCACCTGCAACTCGCCAACTTCGGCTCTTATAGATGTGACACCAAAAGAAAACATCAGCATGACGAGGAACGCGGCAATTATAGCCTGTGAACTGGTCAAATGTTTCCCAGATGAACTTCAGGGCGCCACCCATATTTAAAACGATTGGAATTTTCAGCTTAAACTCTGTTGGTTGATGCCATTCTGTCGAAATGTTGCTGGAAGAGTAAGTGTTTACCACTATCTTTATTTAGACCCATACGTTTTGGGACAAAAGGTGCACCGCTTTTTGCTGGATGCCACTGCTATTGCAACGTTTGACAGATTCCTATTCGCATTCACAATCGCTTCTCACATTATACTTGTTTCCATGAGCATAGCCCTAATCATCGTGATTTCCACAGCGGAATTCATCTCACTACGCAGAAATGACACATACTACCGTGCATTATCAAGACGACTCTCCAAGGTTTTCGTGATAGTTTTTGGTGTCGGAACCGCCAGCGGTGTGGTCATGGCGGTTGAGCTTGTGACCCTGTTCCCTGCGTTCATGACACTCGTGTCCCAAACTGGAGCCGTCTTAATTCTCTATGCAGAAATCTTCGCTTTCTTCCTAGAAACCATCTCACTCGTCATGTACATCTACTACGCCAACTACCTCAGCAAGTACGCCCACTGGGTGCTGTCAATCTTCATAGCCGCCGGCGCATTACTTTCAGCCATATTTATCACCATGCTCAATGCCTGGATGAACACGCCCAACGGATTTGACGCAGCTGTCTTCATTCAAAGCGGAAACGTCACAGGAATTGACCCTTGGGCACCATTCATCACGACTTCAACCTTCGGCGAGGTGGCACATGTGCTTCCGACAGTGTTATTTGCAGGCGTGATGCTCGTTGGAGGCTACTTCGCATGGCGACACATAAAGTCAAACGACATCGAAGAAAAAAAGATGCTCACAAAAGGATTGAAAATCGCCGCCGCACTCGGGATAGGAATGATATTTCTGGCCATAATAACTGGCGTAAACGAGATTACGACACTGCTCCAACTTCAGCCGCTGAAGTACTCAGCCATTGAACTGAATCCCACGCCTGGTACGGACCTGCCTGAAAAATTGTTCGGTACATTGGTGAACGGCCAGTTTCACGGTAGCATTGTAATTCCTCATCTGCAGTCATTCCTTGTGCAGATTGAAACCGGAATCACATCGCTTCCTGGGCTATCACAATTTCCCTCTTCAACGTGGCCTCCACTCTACGTGCATATAACTTTCGATATAATGGTTATTGGAGGCTTTGCCCTTGGATTGTTCTTTCTAGCATATTTTGTCGATTGGGCATTTTTGAAAAGAAAACCCTACGAGTCTAAACTCTTTCTCTACAGTTGGGTTCCCCTCGCGTTCGTCGCCCTAATAATTATGGAGTTAGGCTGGGTGACGGACGAGGTCGGCAGGCAACCTTGGATAGTCTACAACGTGATGACGACTCAGCAGGCGGCTAACTATAACGGCGGGTTCCTGGTTCCAGGTATTCTGATAATTGCTTTCTATGTCATCTTGCTGCCTCTCACATTCTACTTCTTCTCACGGGTCTTCAATTCCAGCTCGATGTCTGAGGAAGAAAAAAAGAAACAAGAAGACGCAACGGGTACAGGTGTGAACTATTGAACGGCATCTTCGAGCTATATTATGCAGTCTTCGCCATATTCGCCTCTCTGCTGATAACAGAGTTAATGGGCGCAGTCGTTTTGCTTCTTTTCTGGAAACAGGCAAACTCCAACGTTCTTGAATACATCGTGCCCATCTGGGAAATAACCGGCACCTTCGGCGCGCTCGTTGTCGTGATGGGAGACTTCGCCTATCCCACTCTTCTGATTCCAATCGCTTCGATGTTCGCGCCGTTGCTTACCGTGTTCCTCATTCTCTTTGTCGCAAGAAACGCTTCAATAGCTTTCGCCGAGTTCATAATCAAGAGAAAGTGGCTCGATAGGGTAAAGCTTTACAAGCTCTATGCTCTCTCGACGCTGTTTCTCGGCATTACGTTTCTAGTGCTCCTTTCAGCGCTGGTCAGTGGCGTTGGTGTTAATCTTGCCGAAGGGACGTTTTCGCTCGGTGCGTGGGTTTCTTCCCCTGGATCCCTCCTTTTCGTGATAGGTACGCTTGGCATAGGTGTTGGCGTGGCACCGGTATTCTTTTCGCTTAATCTCATGAAGAAAATCGTTTTGCCTTTGACTGCGACTGGCGTTGGCCTTTCGGTTCTTGCATATTACCTGTATTCGCCATCGTTCGTCTCCAGTCTGATGTTAGTACCCGTTACTCTCACTTTGCTGGCTGGAGCCTTCTTTGTGGCATCGAAAAAGACCGCGGCAATAGTGTCAAACAAGGCCATTTTCATCACAATTCTCAGCGTCATAATATTCTCTCTTCAGTTTCTAGTTTATCCTTCTGCAATGGGAGGGGTAATCAATGTTGACGCTGTAACGACATCTGGTCCCTTGACCCCTGCTTACCTCATCATCACAGTAGTCGGAGGGGTGATGCTGGCGATTATGCTATGGTTCTACATAAACATCACGATGCGCTCAAAGAGGCATGCATCAGAAGAAAACAAATGAATCTCATCATCAACTCTCTATGAATAGGGTTTTCGTGTGAAATTTAAACGCGGATATGAAGCTAACCTTCTGTACCATTACCAAAGTATCTTGACGCTTCAGTTTTGAAAACAAGCCATATTTCATCTTTTAGCATCCTTCTCATGTTTTCGGATTTTTATGTCAGAATCGCAGATATTCACATAAAAACACCTTTGCTTTAGTTGCACGGAGCATGGGCTAAACAAAAACAGAGCCGAACCCCAGAGGCACACTATGGAAGGTAATATATGGCTATAAGCGGAATAGTGAATAAAGAGTTGCAGAGGTTTTGCGTTTTGGTGAAGTTAAAACCTCGTTTCAAGCTCTGGCTGGAAACCGAGGATGGATACGTGTTTGGACAGGGCTCGTTTGAGTTGTTACACGGCATTCAGGAGAAAGGCACCTTGAAGGCAGTCTCAGAGGACTTGAGCATGTCATATCGGCATGCGTGGGGCATAATCAAGGAAATAGAAGAGAAGTTGGGAAAACCAATCGTGATTAGCCATAGAGGCGGAAAGATCGGTGGCGGAGGAGCCGAGTTAACGCAGACAGGCAAAGAACTGCTTGAAACTTACCTCGAACTTAAGAGCGAACTGAATCAAATGTTTTCTAAAATTGACCCTGTGGAGCTTTAAAACTGAAGCCAAGTTTGCTTTATGCTGTTTTTCAATTTTTCTTTCTCCTGAACATGACTATTGCGCTACCTGCAATAACTACGACGCGCGCAGGTTGGCTACGCCCAAAAACTTCCAAAAACGACAAGTTTATGGCGCTTCAGAATAACGCGTGACAAGCTTAGTTCTGCATTGCAAAAAGAGAATTCAACGCAGCGAAGCAGTTTGTTTATGGCTCAGCTTTATCTTTATTCAACGATGCAATGAAACAGTCTTTATGATATACTTTCCCAAAGTTTTCAGGCTTAACGTAATAACTGCCCTCAGACCATTTCCACATTTGCCCCCGCGTGGGGTACTGACCAACCAAAACGAACTCCTCATGATCCTTTATCGGTTTGCCGCAGTATTCACAACTCAAACTTGAACACCTTCTGCTGTTGATGGCAGGTTTTAGGATAAAAGTTTTTGTACCGAAACTGGAAAAAACAGCCATTAACTCCGACCTTAAACTCGCTCCCGATTTAAACGCCAGCACTTAGCTCCAGCATCTTCAGCTCAAGAAAGCCTATTCCAACCTGAAAACTACTGCGCACTTCTTCTTACTCAAACCGTCAACAATTTGAATCCACGATTTAGGAATCTCCCGCTTTTCGTCTTCAGTTAGCTCTCTAACCGTTAAGTCCTTGTTAACGTAGTAAGCCTGCTCACACGCCTTGCAGTTCTGGTACGGAAAGAACCCTTCCAACGGCTCAGTTATCTTCTGCTTCACTCCACAGTTAGGGCAGGGATGAACCGCGAATTTTTCTTCCTCACCACTGTCTTCAGCCGCGATTTCAACGTGCTGCTCCAGCTCTTCCCAAGAAGAATATATCCGATGCAAAGGCGAATCCGCTTTCCGCCACATCTCTCGGAAAATACTCAGCACATCTCTTTTTTCATGATTTCCACACTTTGGACAATCACCAAGATCGCCCATACAATTTCACCAATCTAATCAAAAGTAGGTTAGATTGTTTCAAGCTAAATAGTTTTTTGCTTCTTCAACATAACGCTGAAAATGCGAATTTACCGCATGCACGCTCTGCTTCCCAGTGTTAAATCTGAAATGCAGAGTAAATCAGGGCGTTTAGCGCATTTGCTGTCATAGTTTCTTCAGCAATGACAAGGCAGCAACGACAAGGAATGTTATTCCAGCCCAGAACAGGCTGCCTGTGAAGAACCATACCACGATTGCGAGAAGCACCGCAGGGATGAGCATTATTAGCAAACGAATAAGCAATATGATTACTATTCCAATTATGACGAGGACTAAAAGCGCAATTATGTCAAATTGGGGTATGGAATCAAAAATGCCTAGAACCGTAAAAATAACTGCCAAAGTTGCGTCCACAATAATCTCCTCAAAATAAACAGTACCATAACGAGGTAATATGCTTTTCCAGAGAAAACCTCCTGCAGCGGTTTCAGACGCTTGTTTTCGCTTTTATTTTCGGCAAAACTTCCTTTTGCATCTGAACAACGCCATACGTTGTGATCCTGAACTTCTCGTCAGCCGTCTTCATCACCAAATCGTTTTTTATGAGTTCACCTAAACGCGTGCTGGTTATTTTTCCGCTTTTCCCCAGTTTAGCCTGCAGCTCCTCCTTTGAGAGCGCATCGCCGTCCATCATGCCCAGCTTGTACCCCAGATAACTTGCCAGAAGCCAGAGCGACAAAGTCTCGTTATCCGTTAACTTGCTCTTAGATACAAGCAAGTTTGGTCCTTCCTCCGAGAAGGCTATTAAGCCTTCGCAGTCTTTGGCGAGTTTTTGCGTGTCAACGTTGAGCCGAAGTTTATTCACGGTTTCAAAAGAGGGCAGAAACTCGTTGAAGAATTTGCTCAGCAAAATCCAGGTTTCTTCTGGGGGTGCAGAAAAAGTTTCGTCTAACTCTTTGTATTTGATGTGGACTTCGATTTTTGCCGGTTTTTCGGTCAACTCATTTTGCCTCTGAGCTTCGATATGACCTCTTCTTCAATCCATTTTTCGCCTTGAATCGTCAGCTTAAAGTCTGGCTTGTTCGGGTCAGGCTTGAATACTTGCCCTCGTTTTGTCATCTCGTTCAATCGGGCTGGAACCATGCTTTTTATTCCGCTGGACTCCAAAAGCCTGGTTATTTGTGCAGCCGTGTTAGTTCTTTCCTCGGAGGCGTACAGGACTAAACCCACTGCCTCATAATGGGTGAGTTTCTCACGCGTTACGACTACAGGGCCTTCGGTTGTTAACTCGATGATACCTTTTAACTGTGCGCCTGAAGGCATCAGCTTGTTAGAAACGAAGTCTGAAAGTTTCTCAACAAAATTCTCAGGCATGGTTTCCAGCATGGCAAGAATTTCTTTGGGCGTTTCTCCTTCAATGACGACTTCGCCGAAGGGAGTCTTTATTCGTGCTTCGATTCGCTTCAAGGTTATTCATCTCCCGAGCCTGCGGGCTTTTCATCAGCAAGTATGTAAACGAACCCTGTGGTGGTGTTCCAGCGCCTGACCAGTCCCTTGTTGGCAAGCGCGTTGAGCGTTCCCGTTAAAGTGCGCTTAGTGTACTTCATCTTGTTTGCGTTCATGGCATCCTTCAATTCTTCCATGGTTCTCGGTCGCCATTTGCCCCAGTCGGTTTCTAACAGTCTGAGGACGGCGTCTTCGCAATTGGCTGCTGACTTTATTTTTGGGTATGTTTGCGCAGGCGTTTTAGATGTTGCTTTCACTTTGATGGCTGGTTCCGTTTTCACGGTTAGCGTCGCGACGGTTTTAGGTTTTACGTTTTCAAAGGCTTTGTGTACGTTGGTGACTATGTCGGGTAGGTCTTTGAGGGTTTTTGTTACCTCTTCATGGGTTCCGCGTATTTCGACTTCGTATTCGCCGATTTTGACTCGGAACGCAAATTTTTCAGGTTTTTCTTCAATCTCTTTCTTTTTGGCTGTTGTGTTTGGCAATGTTATCCCACGATATACACGTATGTTGTGCTTTTTAGGATTTGTGCCTTTTGAAATATTTCTTAATCGGAATATAGTATTATATAGTGAGACGCAATACTCAAGTTAATCCGCTGCAAAACAGGAGACCACAGCTTGAGAAAAAAAGGAATAGCAATCTGGCTCTTCACCACTCTCACCTTCATCTCCCTCATACACCTAATCGACGCGGCAGCAGCCATACTTCTCAACAGCCCAACACACATTCTTCAACTCTACCCCATCATAAACCAACAACTCCAACAAATACCACTAAACATCTACCTCACCGCATCAGCCGCCATAACCATCGCACTATGGGCAGTAACTTGCCTTATAGCCGTCGATAACCCCGTGGAAGAATTCCTGAATAAAATCCTTTCAGACGCAAAAACTCAAACCTCAACAGAAGCCCAAATCCTGGAAAGCAAAAGCGAAGTCCTAGACTTGATGTACGAAACAATCGAGTCCGACAGTGAAATCCTTGCCCAGGTCAAAGACCTAATGCGCAACATGCGTGCCGAAGTCAAAGACATACAGCCAATAAAGGAAACAATCGAGAAAACAAGAATCGAAGTAGGTAGCCTGAAAAAACAAATGCAGATATTCGAGGAAAAACTCCTCTTCACAATCGTTTGCCCATCCTGCGGAAAACTGTTGCGCCCAGACTTCAAACTTTGCCCGTACTGCGGTGAAAGCATAGCGCTTCAAGAAAAAATGATGGTGGTTAAGGATTACAAGAAGCCCCGAGCCGCTACTTCATCCGCTTTCTCAAAAGTGCGCTAACAACTTGTGGGTCAGCCTTTCCTCTAACTTCTTTCATCACAAGTCCCATGAGCATTCCGAAAGCCTTCTTCCCCTCTTGGTTAACCAATTGTTTATTTTCAGAAATCACACGGTCAATGGTACGTTCCAGTTCTTCTTGGGCAAGCATCTTCAGACCTAAAGCGGATATGGTATCGGGAACATCTTTGTCTTCATTTTCGGAAAGCCAACTGAATACATTTGGAATGGCTTCCTTAGCAAGTTCTCCAGAGCCAACAAGCTGGAAAATTTCTTTAATTTGCTCATCAGGCACCTTCTCTGTTTGAACTCCCTCTCGTTTTAAAGCCTTCAAGCTCTCGGTCAGAAATACCGAGATTGTGGTTGCAGATACTCCACTTTCCTTAACAATGGATTCAAACAACCCGCCGTACTCTGAATCAACAATCTGCCTAGCTAACTTCTTGTTCAGGTTGTACTCCTTCATTAAGCGCTCAAGCTTCTTCTCTGCAGGTTCAGGCAGGTTTGAGAGAATTTTTTCCACGAAAGCACTTGTTATCAGTGAGGGCGGAATGTCTGTTTCAGGATACATTCGCGCGGCGCCAGGCCTAGGCCGCATGTACCTCGTTGTCCCATCGCCTTTGGCGGTTCGAGTCTCGGCTGGAACACCCGCCAAGGCTTCTCGAGCGCGTTCCACAACCGCTCTTAGCGCATCCGAAACATTCTCTGCCGTATCAGCCACGAAAACCACCGCGTCATTTTCATCGGCGCCAACTGCTTTTCTCAGCGTTTCGACTTCGTCATAGGTTACGCCGTAAGCTGGCATTTCGTCGGTGTGGAATATTCCGCCGACTCTGCCCCAGAACTTCGCGCGGTCAGAAAGTTCTGTTCCAACACGAAAATCAGGCATGAGTTCACGCTTTAAGAGACCAGCGAATCCCGCAAGTTTAACGGCCATTACTTTCTGTTTTTTGTCGAGTACTTTGCGGATGACTTTGCATTTGGTCTGCCTGAAAACCTCTGAAACGTCAACGAACTCCTCTTTAACCGCTTCAGCTTTGACTTCTCTGTTCCGCAGTTCCTCCTTAACTTGGATAAGCCCAAGCTGGCGGTGAACCTCGTACTCAACAACCTTGGAAATCAAATCAAGCTCCTGAACACCTTTAATCTCAATTAAAGCGCCGTTTGGCAAAGACACATTCAAGTCCTGCCGTATCGTGCCTAAACCTCGCATAACGTTGCCCGTGTCACGTAGAATCCTGCCAATAGCGAAGGCGACTTCCTGTGCTTCCATGGGCGAATAAATCACTGGTGCAGTCGCAACTTCGATGAGTGGTATTCCTAAGCGGTCGATGCGGTAGCAGATTGTTTTGCCGTTGTCTTGGGTTCCTGTTTTGCGTGCCGCATCTTCCTCTAGGCTGGCTGCCTGCATGGGAATAACTTTTTCTCCGACCTTAATCCACCCGTCGGAGGCGATGATGCAGGTTCGCTGGAAACCCGTGGTGTTTGAGCCGTCAATCACGGTTTTGCGCATGACATGCACTTCATCAATAGGCTGCATATTCATCATTAACGCCGCGGTCAAAACGATTTCCACGGCTTCCATGTTCAAAGGGTGAGGAGGCTCCTCATCCATCTCCACAAGACAAGACGTAGCCCTATTCGCTTCGTACCGAATCTTTATTCCTTTCTGGAACTCAAAAAAAGCCGCAGGGTCAACTTGGCCTAGCTCGCTTTGGGTGGGTCTGAGCCTGCGAAGAAAAGTAATTTCAGGTTCATCCTTAAACAGTTGAGGTGGACAACCACAGAACAGCTTCGTTTTGGTTTTGAGCTGCTGGTGGATTTCCAAGCCGACTTTTAAGCCGACCTTGGTGTAGTCAATTTCCAGCGGCTTCCCCTCCTTCAACGCCGATTTCTTGAAGTAGAGTTCGCGGCGAAAACTCGCCTGCAAGGTTAGTCTTCAACAGCTTTTTGGCTTCTTGGGGGTCGCTTGTTTGGCCAAGAACCCACATGAGCTTAACCAAACCAGTTTCGGGAAACATGTCATCTAAAGGAATCACGCCTAAATTCAGCAGGTCACGTCCCGTATCGTACACGTTCATGTTCACGCGTCCCCAAATGCACTGGGACGCCAAGGCGACCACCACGCCCTGTTTAACGGCTTTGCGAATTGGGTCAAAGCAGTACTTGCTTACGTGTCCTAAGCCGCTGCCTTCCAGAAGTATGCCTTTGCAGCCTCTTTCCACATGCCAATCGATGACCGCAGGGTCGAGCCCGGGATGAAACTTCACCAGCGCCACAGCTTCGCTGAACGCAGGCTTCAAAACAAGCTTTTTTGCGGCATCACGCTTTTGATAGTTATCGGTCAGCATGGTTACTTCGTTGTTTTCTACTCTGGCGATGGGCGTGACGTTCACTGGTTTGAACGTGTTTCTGCGGCTGGTGTGGCACTTCCTAACTTTTGTGCCTCTGTTAACTACGATTGAGGTGTCGGAAAGCGTTTCGTGCATGGCTAAGGCGACTTCCGCAAACGGTCCACGCGTGGCTGCTTGAACCGCTGCGATAAGGTTCGTGGCGGCGTCTGAGCTTGGGCGGTCAGAAGAGCGTTGCGCACCAACAAGAATTACTGGGACGGGGAGGTTTTGCATCGCGAAGCTCAATGCGGCAGCCGTGTAAGCTATGGTGTCTGTGCCGTGAGCTATCACCACGCCGTCTGCGCCTTGCTTTATGTGTTCGGCCACCTTTTGCGCTAACACGCTCCAGTGCTGTTGTGTGAGGTTTTCGCTGTAAATGCTGAACACGATTTCCGTTTTCACGCGGGCAATGTCTGAGAGTTCTGGAACCACGCCGAAAAGGTCGCTTGCCGAAAGGGCTGAACGCACGGCTCCTGTGCGATAGTCCACGCGGCTGGCGATTGTTCCGCCGGTGCTGAGGATAACGGCTTTTGGCAGGTCAGGTTTCTGCTTTGGAAGAGGCGGCGAAGCAAACGAGGGCTTTGCGCCTTTGCCTACTTTCTCGATTTTAACGGTTGGCGTTATGTGCACGCCGACGTTGTAGCCGCTTTTTAACTTGACCACGACGTGTTCGCTGTCGCCTGTTTCTGAGCGGGGAATAAGAATGCCCTCGTAAGTTTTTTCGTTGCTGGTGACGCGTATGATGTCGCCGATTTGGCATTCTGCTTTTTGGAGGGCGCTTAACGCTTTGCCCTTGTAACCTGAACTTTCTGCCTCTTCGCTCATTTCCATTTCTCCAACCGTTTCATTGGAAAGAAGACGGTTTAGGGCTTTAACTTTATCGCACAGATTGGTTGTCATCATGGGTTACTGGTTTTTTGTGAGCTTTGGTTCATGTTTCAAGGGGGGCAAATCTGAAATATCGCTTGAGGCTTATTGGCTTGTGTTCTGGTTTGGCTTGTTGGAGGTGAAGTGATGGGGAAAAAGAGAGGAAAAGCCGAGGATGCAGCTGAAAAGACGGGTGAAGCCGTGGGTAAGGGATTAAAGAAAGGTTTTGGGGTTGCTAAGGGACTGGGAAAAGGTTTGGTGAAAGGGGTTAAAGGCGAGGAGAAGAAAAAGAAGAAAAAATAGGCGATGCCAAAGGGTAAACCAAAGCCGTTACAGCTTGCTGGACTGTTGTGTGATTTTTTCTCTATACCCCCTCTATATATAGATTAAACTGAAGCTTAGACTGCAGAGCGCTCATGTACCAGTTTCTGCATGTTTTTAGGCGGTTTCAGCGTCAATAAGGTAGACCCCCTATAGGTTTCTGCATTGATCTGCTATTAGGATCCAAATATGCTGGTGTGATG
>Ga0307420_1000330_pt1 | contig 22406 bp, 18 predicted proteins | sample SalMarWE160240MG_2_FD_202167 | JGI IMG/M metagenome (GOLD analysis project Ga0307420, IMG submission 202167) | Salt marsh sediment microbial communities from the Plum Island Ecosystem LTER, Massachusetts, United States - WE1602-40 | ecosystem: Environmental > Aquatic > Marine > Intertidal zone >... | reverse complement strand
CGGCGAGAGTTGGGTGGTACCTATGCTCTCTGTTTTCAGCCAAATGTCAAGACAAGATTATACTATCAACCAGGCGAGGCCATCACCTACACCATCAGCTTCAACAACACCGGGGCGATCACCACCACCAACGTGGTCATCACCGACACGCTCTCAACCCACATCACCAACGCCAGCTACAGCAGCAGCGGTGTGGCGCTGACGCTCGTTCCCGGCTCGCAGTACGTGTGGACCGCACCCGACCTGTTGCAAGGCGACGGCGGGGTCATCACCATCACCGGCGTACTCACCCAACCGCTGGCCGCGGGGACCATCCCTAACGAGGTCACCATGGTCGTCTCCGGCACGGTGAAGACCGCCAATGCCGACCTGACGGTGGAGAACGTCGCACCGGTGGCGAACGCCGGGCAGGATCAATCTGTCACCAAGGACACGCTGGTCACCCTGGATGGCAGCGGCACGGATGCCAATGGGGACGCGTTCACCTACGGCTGGGAGCAGACCGGCGGCAGCCCCACCGTCACCCTGAGCGATCCGGCGGCGCAAGCGCCCACCTTCACCTCGCCCTCTTCAGAAACGGTACTCACCTTCACCCTGACGGTGACCGACACGCACGACGCCACCGGCAGCGACGAGGTGGTCGTCACCGTCAGCACGCCCACCGACCTGGCCATGGCCAAGTCGGTGCAGTCCTCCGGTTTGAGCGCCGTCACCTACACCCTGGTGGGCCAGAACCTGGGGCCCAACGCGGCAGATGGCGCGGTGATCTCGGACACGCTGAGCAATATGACCGGCATCGCGTGGACGTGCGTGGGGGCAGGCGGGGCAGTGCCCGCTACGGGCAGCGGGACGGGGGACGTGCAGGTCACGCTGACCTCCTTCCCGGTTGATGGGGTACTCACTTGCACGGTGACCGGCACGCTGACCGACTGGGGCTACCTGAAGAACACGGCCGAAATCGTCCCGCCGGCGGGCATAACAGACACGGATAGCAGCAACAACGTCGCCACCGTCGAGCGGTGGCAGTATATTCTGCCAGTAGTCTTTAACAACTATACGCCATAGATCAACACCATTCACCCTGGCACTCTGCAAAGTGCAGGTCGGCAGCCCGGTAGGATTGCCCGTATGGGACGAGGAACTGGACGAGTAATAGGGCGGTGAGCCTTCTCGAAGGGGGCGCAGCGAGGCCGTTGCGCCCCCTTCGCTTTAGGCGCAGGGCACCTGCCTGGTGCAGGCCCTGGCCGGGGCGCGATCCTGACTGGGGATGGGGGACACGAGCGGTATAAAGTGGTATCGACGTTCGCAACGTCGGATTCCGCCCCGGTCGGTTTACCCATCAATCGACGCAACTGACGCAACCGACGCAACCTGAAACCGTGGGGGAAATGTAACGGGGGCCTACCGGCCCCCGCTGTCTGTGGTTTCGCTCTCTTTCCCACGCGCCCCGGGCCTCCAGGGGTCGTGTTTGGATCTTCCTTCCAACGTTTCCTGGTACTCTTGCAACGCCTCGCGCGGGATCAGCCAAACGCCCACCTTTTTGTCGGCCCTTAGCTTGCCATTGCGGATGAGCCGGCGCACCGAGTTGACGTGAAAACCCAAAGTCTCGGCCACTTCCTCAGCCGTCAGATAGTCTGGCATGGGTCAATCTCCTGTCGGCTCTGTCGCTTTTAGTCTCAGTCGATCCAAGATTGGCAGCGATAAGACCTCGGAGGTCTCCAAAGAGCCTCTCTGTTGGCAAGGGCCGGGCCTGGCCAAGGCAATTCTGACGTAAAATCACTGTCTGAGACCTCCGAGGTCTGGAAATTCGCAGGACTTTTAACCCAACCTGCTCACTGGGCCTGACTTGCCGCCCGCTCCAGGTTGAGCGCCAGCAGGCGCTCCAGGATCTCTTCGTCGCTCAAATCGTGTGGCCAGCCGTAGGCATCCAGCACGGCCTCATCAAGCTTGCGATGGGCCAGATCGAGCCAGGTAGGCCGCTGATTGTAGAGGTTGGTCAGCGTGCGCCTCTTGAGTTCCTTCTCGGAAGCGCCTTCGGGATTGAGCCACTTGTCACGCTTTTCGACCAGCTCGCGGGCGGCCCCGGCGATAGTCTGAACACGTGGATCGTCCTGTGGTTCCTTGCCAGGGGGCCAGGGGAGAGGAAAGGTCTCAAAGGTGGTAGTGGGGGTGTAGCGAAAGCCGCTTGCCGCATCACGGAGTTGAGTGCCTGTACCACGCGCCCACAATTCATGAATCCCAGACTGGAGAATCCCAAGAAAGTAGCCATCATCACGGGCAAAGATAATCACCTGAGAATCCGGCAAAACCGCCGGCTTGATCCAGACAAAGAGTCGGTGTTTGGTCACACGTAGAGTTCCAATGTATCTTGGTAAGCCTATCAATGCCTCTCGCATTGCTGGCCGCGGCTCGACGTGAATCCACCAACGCTCACGATACGCTGCCCGCTTGTTTGTCAGTCTAGTAGGTTTCACATGCTTGACCACATGCTCAAATGGCGCTTCATAGAGTGCGGCTTCGCTTTCTGGCATGTCTACACCAAAGTCGATAATCCACATCCCACGCGGACGCCGTGTGATGTCGAGGCCATTGAACCAAGGTCGCAAAACGTCACTATTAGGCTCGCCATTCGGGTTGAGCGGCGCGTCGAGCATCTTCAGGGCCACATCCTCGGGAATGTCAAACGCTCCCCCCTTGGTGTCGCCCATGAATGCAAGATCGGCGTTCTCCGGCAGTCGCCGCGCTTGGGTCAAATCCACCGAGCTGGTCAGATCCACGTTGATGGTTTAAACTATTTGGCCGTCGAGTGTGCGGGACTGCTCTATACCATCATCAAAACCGACCATCGAAACGTGGACGGTGGCACCGTCAAGTATCCAATCGCGGTCCGACTGCGCCCAGAAAATGTCGCCGATTGTCTTTATACGCTCCAGCACGGTTCGATTCGCACCGCCGCGAATCCCTTGTGTAGCCAGAAGACCGGCCCGCTGCAGACGATTGGTTTGAATCATCGCCCGTGCCTTCTCAAACCAATAGCAGACGAGGTCACTCTCATGAGGAACACGGCCTTCGTAAAGCTGGAACATAGTGTCTACGTATGAGTTTGCCTAGCTCAGCCCGTAACTTCTTGCCACCCAAGAATGGCGGATTCCCAACTATTACGTCTGCCTCCGGCCACTCCGGCTCGATCGGATTCCCCTGCTCATCGTAGGCCAGAATGGCGTCCATCTGCAGGATCGTATCCAACGGCTTCAGGATCGGTTCGCCCGGTTGGCCAAAGCCATTCTCGCGCAGCCACTGGATGTAACCGATCCAGATCGTGGCCTGGGCCAACTCGTGGGCATAGTCGTTGACCTCGATGCCGTGCAGTTGGGTCGGGGAGACCTGCGGGAAGAAGCGCGTCAGCCCCAGGTCTCCGGCCAGGGCGACCACCTCTTTTTCAAGGTCGAGCAACTGCTTGAGGGCCACGTACAGGAAATTGCCGCTGCCGCAGGCCGGATCGAGCACCTGGACCTGAGCGATCTCGCCGGCGAACCCCATCAGCAGGTTGGCCAGGTCGCGTTGGCGGTTGTCGCGGATTCGGTTGGTCTTGGCCTCGTCTCGGCGTCGGGCCAGGTCGAAGGACTCCTGCCGCACCTGCTCCCATCGCCGGCGCAAGGGGGCCATCAGCACCGGCTCGACGATCAGCAGGATGTCCTCCTTGCTGGTATAGTGGGCGCCCAACTGGGCGCGCTTGGAGGGGTCGAGGCTGCGCTCAAAGAGCGTGCCCAGGATCGAAGGCTCGATGCTGGGCTAATCCAGCTCGGTGACCCGTGCCAGAATGGCCAGTCCGTCGCTATCCAACTCCAGGACGGTATCGTCATCAAAGATGCGTCCATCGAAGTGGACGATCTCCTCAACGCCGAACCAGTCACCTACGGCCATCGCCCGAAATAGCTGCCCTAGCTGCCCGGCAAAGGCTTTGGGGTTCCTCTGTGTCTGCTTAACCAGTCGGGTAAAAAGGCTCTTGGGCAAGAGGCCAACGTCTTCGGCAAAGAGACAGAACAGCAGCCGGATGAGGAAATGGGCCGCCGCGTGGGGGTCTGCGCCGTACTTGCGCAAGAGGTCGGCCAGGTGGGCAAACTCGGCGGCTGCCTCTTGGGTGACCTGTTCCGTCGTCTGGGGCGCGCGGAAGGCTTCGGGGTCGAAGAAAATGGCCCTCTGTTGCTCCAGCCCCTGCGGCTCGAGTAGGTCATCCAGGCTAATCGTCGTCACTTGTTTTGCCATGTTGGTGAAATTCGTGTGGACGACGATTTGCTCCATATCGGAGACGATCAGCAGAGGTGGGTTCAGCAGCGACTCCCGGTATTGGAGCAGTTGCTGGTAAGCCTGGGCCAGGTCCTTGTGCTTGCCCTTGTACTCCCAGCCAAAGCACCCTTTCTTCCACATGTCGGCCCAGCCCTGCTGGCCGCGCTGCTTGGTAGCGCCGACCTCGAAGGTGAAGGATTGGCCGGTGGGGTCCGCCTCGGCAGGCGTCGGGTGACCCACGAGATGACACAGGTTGATAAAGTGCTCTTGGGAACCTGCTCTTTCTTTCAGCGTGGTGTCACGCCACTTGGCGACGAATTCCTGGGGAATGATTGTTGGTTTCAATGCTCAATCCTTGAGAATTTACAGGACACCTGCACAACAAAAAGCCCCGCCCTGTTGGGCGGGGCCTCGTGCGTCTGGCCAACTCGACACGCGCCTCGATCCTACCAGAGCAGCTCTACAGATCCAAGCTGTAGCGCCCTCCTCCGGTGCGGCCGGGGCGGAGCTCGATCGTCAGATCAGCTCACTCGTCCCAATGCAGTACGAGGGCCAGCATCTCCTGGAACTCGCGGAGGCCTCTCTTCTCGATCAGGCCATCCAGGTTCAGATCCACGCCACCCTCGTCGATGATCTCCAGCATAGACGCTCAATCCCAGCCGGAGAGGTAACAGGCCTGATCGAGCGTCAGCCAGTCAGGATAGAAGAGCCAATCGGTCGGGAACGCTACACATCTAGCCTCAGTCATCACCACACCAAAGGTAGAGCTCAACAGCGGCCGGACCGCCGCAGCCGGGAATCCTATCCTAAAGGCGCGCCTGGCGGGACTTGAACCCACAACGGTCGGCTTCGTAGGCCGCCCCTCTATCCAATTGAGGTACAGGCGCGCGTGCGCATACCGCGTATGCGATGGTATAATAACACGGAGAGCGATGTTGTCAAGTGGCTTCCGTTCCTGCGTCGCTTGTGGTATACTTGGCCGTGGACGAAAACCAACCACAGGAGATACGCATGGAACACTTTCTGGCACTGACCGACCTGACCCCCGGGGCGCTGCGCGACCTGCTCAAGCTGGCGGTGGACCTCAAGGCCGAGCGAAAAGCCGGCGGCAACCGCCCCCTGCTCAAGGGCAAGACGCTGGGGATGGTCTTTCAAAAACCCTCCCTGCGCACCCGCGTCTCCTTCGAGATGGGCATGATCCACCTGGGCGGCCAGGCGCTCTACATCTCCCCCTTCGAGATCAAATTGGGCGATCGGGAGAGCGTGCCCGACGCCGCCCGCGTCCTATCCCGCTACGTCGATGGCATCATGGCGCGCGTATTCGCTCACACCGACGTGCTGGCGCTGGCCGAATACGCCAGCGTGCCCGTGATCAACGGCCTGTCCGACTATAACCACCCCTGCCAGGGATTGGCCGACTTTTTGACCATCATCGAGAACAAGGGCTGGGACCTGACGGGAAAACGGCTGGCCTACGTCGGCGACGGTAACAACGTGGCCATCTCGCTTCTGTTTGGTGCAGGAATGCTGGGCATGGATTTCGCCATCGCCGGGCCGCCCGGCTACGAGCTGCCAGAGGACGTGTGGGCGCTGGGGAAAAAGCTGGCCGCCCAAAGCGGCAGCCGCCTGCTGGCGACCCACGACCCCCACGCCGCCGTCGCCGGGGCCGACGTGGTCTATACCGACGTGTGGGCCTCGATGGGGCAGGAGGAAGAGGCGGCCGAGCGGGCGCGCGTCTTTGCCCCATACCAGGTCAACGAGGCGCTGGTGGCCGAGGCCAAGCCGGACGTCATCGCCATGCACTGCCTGCCGGCCCATCGCGGCGAGGAGATCACCGACGGCGTGTGCGACGGCCCGCACTCGGTGCTGTGGGATCAGGCCGAGAATCGCATGCACGCCCAAAAGGCCGTCCTGGTAGAGCTGTTAGCGGAAAGCAGCTGACGGCCAACAGCCGGAGGCTACGTGCCGGAGGCTACGTGCCGGAGGCTACGTGCCGGAGGCTACGTCATGGCAAGAAACCGCAAAATCTTTGAGGAAGCGATACAGGCAGCGGCCAACGCCGCCTGGGAGCAGAATTGGGACCAGGCCGTCGCGGAATACGAACGCGCGCTGGCCGAGTTCCCCAAGAACGCCGCCGCGCTCACCGGCCTGGGACAGGCCCACTACGGCAAGGGGGAACTGGACGCCGCACTCGACGCCTACCAGCAGGCCAGCGAGCTCACACCCAACGACCCGGTGCTCCTGGAGCGGATCGGGCAGACGCGGGAACAATTGGGACAGGGAAAGAAGGCCGCCGAAGCCTACGTCGCCTCCGCCGGCCAATACCTGAGCCAGCAGCAGGCCACCGAACTGGCCCTGGAGCGCTGGAAGGACGCCATTCGCGCTTGCCCTGAATGCATACCGGCGCACGCCAAGCTGCTTGAGTACTACCAAAAGCACGGCCAGAACACGGAAGCTGTGGCAGAATGCCTGGCCCTGGTGCACATCTACCAGGACCTGGGGCAGATCGACTATGCGACCAAGATCTCGCAACACGCCCTCAGGCTGGCCCCGCACGACACCGGCGTGCTACAGACCCTGGACAACCTGCGGTTCAGCGAGCAGACGGTCGCCGAGGCCGAGGCCGCCGAAAAGGGCCCCGATCCTCTCGACGTGTTCAGTGGCACGATCAGCGTGGGCCCTACCGAGAGCATCGAAAGCCGAGGCAGCCCGGCCGCCATCGCCCGCCAAAAGGCGCTGACCGACCTGGCCGAGAGTTTCTTCGAGGAAGACGATTCGGTCGCCATAGCGGCGCCTCCCGTAGGCGCAGAGGCCCGCCCGCTCAGCAAGGCCGAGATCGACGGCCTGCTTGGCCGGGCGATCGACCTGCAGACGCGGGGGGAGATCGACACCGCCATCGACGCTTACGAGCAGGTGGTCGCAGCCGGCGCGGAACAACCTGCCGTATACTTTAACCTGGGCCTGCTGTACCAGGAAAAGCTGCGCTTCGACGCCGCCATCTCCCAGTTTGAGCGGTCGATATCCCACCTCGACTATGCGCTGGGCAGCCATTTTGCCCTGGGCGAATGTCACCGGGCCAAGGGACGCATCGACGAAGCACTGGAGCACTTTATCGAGGTACTCAAGATCGTCGACCTGGGCACCGTCGAACGCGACCAGGCCGATGACCTGATCCAGCTCTACGAGCACCTGGCCGACGGCTACGTCGCCAAGGGCGACCGCAATCAGGCGCTTGAATTCACCAACTCCCTGGTCACCTTTCTCAGCGAGCAAGGCTGGGAGGACAAGGTCGTCCAGGCCCGTCAAAGGCTCGACGTGCTGGCCGAGCAAGGGCCTACTTTGAGCCTGGCCGAGATGTTGGCGACATCGGGATCGGAGAGCCTGCTGGAATCGGTGTCCCTGGCGCAGGAGTATGCCAAACGCGGCATGTACTATGCCGCCCTGGAAGAGTGCTACAGCACCCTGGGACAAGCTCCCACCTATCTACCCACCCACCGGCAACTGGGTCAGGTGCTGCTGGCCATGGGAAAAATGGACGAGGCGGTGGCCAAGTTCGTCGCCATCGCGAACACCTATCTGGCGCGCGGCAACATCGGGCAGGTCGTGGGCATGTACAACCGTGCTCTGAAACTGGCCCCCATGAACACGACAGTACGATCCAAGTTGATCGACATCCTCGTCAGCCACGGCAAAATCGAAGAGGCATTGGAGCACTACCTGATTCTGGCCGAAAGTTACTACAACCTGGCCCAGATGGACCGGGCGCGCGAGATATACCAGGAGGCCTTAAAGCTGGCCCCCCGGGGTGGCCCCGGGCGACGCTGGACGGTGCGCATTCTGCACAAGATCGGCGATATCGATATGCAACGGGTGGACTGGAAACACGCCGTCGGCGTCTACGAACAAATACGCAAAGTGGCTCCCGATGACGAGCGCGCTCGCCTGACGTTGATGGAGCTCTACCACCGCCTTGGCCGACCGGACCTGGCCGTCAACGAACTCGACGACCTGATAAAAACCTATCGCGAGCGCGGCAAGACACAACGCATCTTTACCATCCTGGAAGACGCCGTCGACAAGCGCCCCGACGACATTCCACTGCGCACCCGCCTGGCGCAGACCCACCTGGACGCGGGGAACGTCGACCAGGCGCTGCAGCATCTGGACAAGCTGGGAGACCTGCAGATGAACGCCGGGCGAGCGGACGATGCCAAGGCCACCGTCCGGGCCATCATCGCGCTCAACCCGCCCAATGTGGAGGCCTACAAGCAACTGCTCGCTCAGATCAATGGGCAGGCCCGGTGAGCGCGATTAGGATTTGGATTTGAACCGTGGTAAACCTGTTGTGGTATCTGCAAAGGCTGGAATGGATAGACATCCTCGATATCCTGCTCGTCGCCTTTCTGTTCTTTTGGATCCTGTACCTGGTGCGTGGCACGCGAGCCGTGCCCCTGCTGCGCGGGGCGGTCTTTTTGATCATCGCCGTCGTCCTGCTGAGCGGAATCATCCGACTGCGCGCCTTCGGCTGGCTGACGGAACAGGCGCTCCCGGCCCTGCTCGTGGCCGTGCCCGTTCTCTTCCAACAGGAAATGCGCCGGGCACTGGAGCGACTGGGACGCCCGGGGGCCCTGTTTGGCTGGAGGCGGGGCAAGCGCGCGGCTCTGGAGCAGACACTGGCCGCGGTCGCCCAGTCCAGCCGCACGCTGGCCGAGAAACACTGCGGCGCTCTCATCGTCCTGGAGCGCGAGACCGGTCTGCAGGAGCTCGCAGATAGCGGCGTCCTCCTCGACGCCGCCATCACCCCCGAGTTGCTGGTGACTGTGTTTGATCCCCACACGATGCTGCACGACGGAGCGCTCATCGTACGCAACGGACGGGCCTTGGCTGCGGCCTGCGTACTGCCCCTCTCGACCGCCTTTCTCGCGGACCGGCAGTTGGGGCTGCGCCACCGCGCCGCCATCGGCGTGACGGAGGAGAGCGACGCCATCGTCGTCGTCGTCTCGGAGGAACGTGGCGCTATCTCCATCGCCCACGGCGGCCGCATCATCCGCAACCTGGATGCCAAGCGGCTGGAGGCCGTGCTGCGCGCGCTCTATCAGCCTGTGTTGGAACGGGCCTGGCCCCGGTGGGCCGCCCGCCTGCGGCGCACATTTGGCGGCGAGGAGAAGTAGGGCATGAAAGCAGCAGCCCGTTGGCTCTTGACCAACTTGCCCCTGGCGTTGCTGGCCATGCTGCTCGCCGTGCTGACCTGGGTTACTGCTGCCGAGGAGGCCGATCCGATCAACACAGACCGCTTCCTGCAAGTGATACCGGTCGAGATGAACGGTCTCGCGGAGGGCATGGTCATCGTGGGAGAAGTCGACGCTTGGACCCAGGTCACCATCCGCGCTCCCGAATCGGTTTGGGACGGGCTGAGTGCGGATGACTTTAGCGCCTCCATTGACCTGACAGGGCTGGGCGTCGGAACCTACCACGTGCCCATAAACGTCACCATCTCTGAGGAAAGGTCTCCCTCGGAACTGGTGCTTATAGAACCCCAGACCGTCGCCGTGGAACTGCAGCGCCGGACAGCGCGCACCGTTCCCGTGAACGTACAGGTAAAGGGAGAGCCGGCGCTGGCTTACTCGGCACAGACCACGGTCGTAACGCCGACGGCAGTCACAATCAGCGGGCCTGGCACCTACGTCAGCCGGGTTGTTGAAACCAGCGTTGAGACCTCCGTTCAGGATGCCGAGACCGACGTGGAAGAAGTGCTGGCCTTACAGCCCCTGGACGCCGATGGACAGGTCGTGCCCTACGTCAAGGTGACGCCCGCCGTCGCCCATGTGCGTGTCCCCATCGAAATCAAGGAGGATTTTCGAACGCTGACCGTCAAGCCCGTCCGGGAGGGACTGATCGCTTACGGCTACACGATCACGGGCTTTTCCGTCTATCCGGAATCGGTCACCGTCTCCGGTGCACCCGAGATCATTGCCGCCCTGCCCGGCTTCATCGAGACCCAGCCGATCAGCGTGGAAGGGGCGCAGGACGACGTAGTCGCCCACCCTCCCTTCAACGTCCCGACGGACGTCGCCCTCCTGCCGGGCCAGCAGGTGACCGTCACCTATCACGTCGAGGCCATCCAGAGCAGCTTGACTATAGAGATCACGCCCACGCTGCAAAACCTGGCGTCCGGCTTTACGGCCACCGTCTCACCCGAGACTGTCGAGGTGTTCCTGAGCGGCCCGCTGCCCCAGTTGGAAGCCATGCAGGCCAGTGACGTGCGCGTCGTCGTCGAGTTGTTCGAGCTGGAGGCCGACACATACCAAATCGTGCCCCAGGTCGTGGTGCCGGATGGCGTGACCAACCATAGTATCCTGCCCTCCGTCGTGCAGGTGGAGATCGCCGTAGCGCCAACAGCGACGCCCACCCCCACGCTAACCTCACGGGCCTCCGATGTAGTAACGCCCACTCCCAACCCAACCGAGGACTGACCGCTATGAGCGCTCCCATCGTGGCCCTCGTGGGCCGGCCCAACGTGGGCAAATCCACCCTCTTCAACCGCATCGTCGGCCGGCGGATCGCCGTCGTGCACGAAGAGCCGGGCACGACCCGCGACCGGCTGCACGCACAGGCCGAATGGAACGGCGTCACGTTCACCGTGGTCGATACCGGCGGTATCGAGGTGCTGCCAGAAACGGTCAACACCGGAAAGCGACCCGGTCCCGTGCGAGTGCTGGCGCAGGACTCGGCCGCCTACCTGCCCCTCATCCGTGCCCAGGCCGAGCAGGCGATCCGGGGCGCGGACGCCGTCATATTTCTCACCGATGCCGCCAGCGGCCTGAACGCCGCCGACGAGGAGGTGGCCGACATCCTGCGGCGCGCCCGCTGCCCCGTCTTCTTGGCCGCCAACAAGGCCGATAACGAGCGGATGCGCCAGGAGGCGCTCGAGTTCTACGCCCTGGGCCTGGGGGAGGTCTTCCCGGTCTCGGCACTGCACGGCGTCGGCGTGGCCGATCTGCTGGACGATGTGGTCGAGGCGCTGCCCACAGCCGAGACCGAAGAGGAAGACGACGCGAATCAAGATTCGAGGATCAAGATCGCCATCGTCGGCCGGCCCAACGTAGGCAAATCGTCGCTGCTGAACAAGCTGCTGGGCGAGGAGCGGGCCATCGTCAGCCCCATAGCCGGCACCACGCGCGACGCCATCGACACCTACCTGGCCTGGGAGGGTACGCCCATCACGCTGATCGACACCGCCGGCATCCGGCGGCGGGGCAAGGTCGAGCGGGGGGTGGAGCGCTACAGCGTGCTGCGGGCACTCAAGGCGATCCAACGGGCCCACGTGGCGCTGCTGGTGATCGACGGCGTGGACGGCGTCACCGCCCAGGACGCCCACGTGGCCAGCTTTATCCTCGACGAGTGGGCCAGCGCGGTGGTGCTGGTCAACAAGTGGGACGCCGTGGAAAAGGACGCCTACACGATGATCGAGTACACCAAGTGGGTGCGCGAGGCGCTCAAGTTCCTTGACTATGTGCCCGTGCTCTACATCTCTGCGCTCACCGGCCAGCGGGTGCACAAGGTGATTCCGACGGCACTGGAGGTGCATGAGGCCCGCTTCCGGCGCGTGCCCACCGGTGAGCTCAATCGGTTGGTGCAGGAGGCACTGGCGCGCCACGCCCCGCCCAGCAAGCGCGGCAAGCGGCTCAAGGTGTATTACGCCAGCCAGCCGGGAGTCAATCCACCGACGTTCGTCTTTCACGTCAATGACACAAAGCTGGTGCACTTTGGCTACGAGCGCTACCTGGAGAACAAGCTGCGCGAGGCCTACGCCTTCACCGGCACGCCGCTAAAGCTGGTGTTCAAGCCGCGGGGGCGAAGGGATGCCCAGGGTCCATAAGGATGTAGCTTCTTGCATTGCTCGGGCTGGATTGCCAAATCCAGCCGTTCGGAAATTGTTCTTTTACCCTTGGCGTTTGACAGTCAGCCAGTAAGTCACCGCCAATCCCACCGCCAAACACGCCAACGCGGTGACCGCGAACATCGGCCGGATGCCCATCGCGTCGGCCAGCACACCGCTCAGGCCCGGCCCGGCGAACATGCCAACGCCGTACACCGCCTGGAAGAGCCCCATCGCCGTGGTGCGCCGGTCGTCCGGCACGTGCTCGATGCTCATCCCCATCATCACCGGATAGCCAAAGCTCTGCGATAGCCCGATGCCGATCTGCGCGGCGAACAGCCAGGGCAGCGTCGGGGCCAGCGCCGCTCCGCCGATCCCCGCCGCCAGCAGCACAAAGCTGAGGTATAACAGCCGCGGGGCGCCAAATCGGTTGGCGATGCTGGTGGTCAGCAGGTTGCCGGCGGTGATCACGCCGATGTTCAGGCTCAGCAAAAAGCTCAACGTGACGTCGGTGGCGCCCAGTTGCCCGGCCAGGATGGGCAGAAAACCAAAGGTAGTGGTCCAGTTGGCGTACTGGGCCACGGCGGCCAGCAGCGCGGGGAGCAGCACGTCGCGCCTCCTGGCGACCTCAAGGACGCTCCCAAGCGAAGGTGTCTGCGGCGCGCGCGGCGTCTCCCGGGCGGGCAGTACGGCGAGGGTCGCCAGGCCAGCGACGCCGGTGGCCGCAAAGTACGCCAGCGGATAGCCGCCCACGCCGTTGAGCCAGCCGGTGACGCCGGTGGCTATCATACGGCCCGCCGACCCGACGAAGGTGAGCAGGGCGCTGGCCCGCACCGCTTCACGCGGCGGGAACAGGCCGCTGAACGTCACCACCAGCGGCACCCACGTAGCCGCCGCCAGCCCGGTGATGGCCCGGCCCACGATCAGCCCCTCGATACCGCCGGCCAGCCCCATCACCAGCGCGCCCAGCCCGGCCAGCCCAAAGCCGACGACGATGAACGGCTTGCGCTGCCCGACCCAATCGGCGGCGGCGCCCACAGGCAGCCGGGCCAGCGCCTGCCACAGGCCGTACTGGGCCAGCACGACCCCCACCAAGGCCAGCGTGTCGCTCTTGCCCTCGGCGTAGGTGGGCAGCGTGGGCACGTACAGGTAGAGGGCTATCCAGTACAAAAAGACGGCCACGACGTAGCGGGCGATCAGCGAGCGGCGGGCGGTATCATCGAAAGCAGGTGTAGATCGCATGGGCATCAGTATAACATGGAATGTTTGGAGAGGCTGTTTTGAGCGGTTCATCTCCAATAAGTCGATTCCGCCTTTTGCCTGAGATTCGCGGTAAAATGCCGGGAAAACGCCCCAAAAACCGGAATCGACTTTTTCGGCGTGCTTTGGGCCTCTAAACATTACATGTATTAGTCATTATCCTGGCGGCCGTCTTGGCTTTTGGCTGCATCTCGACGCCGTCGCCTACTCCCAGCTCCACGGCTACGCCGGCGCCCCCCAGGCCGGTGGATACGTCCCGCGTTGGCGGCTTTGCCGATTATGTGCCGGTGGCAGTCGACGTGGTACCCAACGCTCCCGCCTACGTCCCCGACATGGACACCATCGCCAATCCCGATGCGGTGGCCTGGCTTAGCGATGTACAGAAAGCAGCGTTGGAGGAGAACGGATTCGTCGTCGTGCCGCGCGGCCGCGAACAGATCTACCAGATCTACCAACAGGCCGACGAGGCCAACATTCCCGCCTTTGTCACCGCCGACTCGGTGCTGCATGCCTACCACATTCTCTACGACTACTCGCTGCGCCTGGCGGAGATGGAGCATTCTATCGCCGACCTGGAGGCGCTCAACGCCGCGCTGCTGGCGGCGGCCAAGGCCGACTATGCCGCCACCGACGGCCCTGTGAAGGAAGCTGCGTGGCAGAACTTGCCTATTTCGCTGTCGCCAAGCTGTTGACGCCCAAGGCCGACGTGCCCGACCCCGTGCGTGACGTGGTGCAGGAGGAGCTAAAGCTGATCGACGCGCACGAGGGTTTTGCCGTTTCCCCCATCTTTGACCACTACCGCTCGGAGGATCTGCCCGGAGGCTGCAAGCACCGTTTCTGTGAGGATTATAGCCAGTACGTGCCGCGCGGCCACTATACGCGCAACGAGGATTTCGAGCGCTACTTCCGGGCCATGATGTGGTACGGACGGATGTCGTTCCACCTGTTCAATCCCTACGATCCCGGTGTGGGACCCCGCGAGACGCGGTCCGCACTGCTCGTCGTGCGCGCGCTCCATACTGTCGAAGCCGGGGACGAGCCGGCGCTCGACGTGTGGGATCGCATCTACGAGCCGACGGCCTGACGGTGTATGACTATGCAGCCGTCGCCAACGAGGTCTATGGCGGCCTGCCCGACGTGCACGCCCTGGCCGACGAGGCCAAGCTGGAGGCGTTCGTCGAGGTTGCCAAGGAGCTGCGCCCGCCGGCTATCGTCGGCGGGTTCGTCACCGATACGCAGGATGCGGAGGAGATGACGATGGGCTTTCGCTTCATGGGCCAGCGCTTTATCCCCGATAGCTACATGTTCCGGCAACTGGTTTACAATCAAGTAGGGGTATACCTGGGCAGCGGCGCGCCGTTCACGATGTCGCCTTCCGGCGTGGGGCCGATCCGCGGCTTTCCGCGTGGGCTGGACGTGCCCGCCGTGCTGGGCAGCGAGCGTGCGCTAGAGATCCTCACCGTCGAGGGGGATACCGATTACGATGGCTACGACGAGCAACTGGCCAAGCTGCAAGAGGAGTTCGCCGCACTGCCTGAATCCCAGGGGACAGAGAACCTGTACTGGAACTGGCTCTACACGCTGCGTCCGCTTTTGGATGAGAAGGGGAAGGGGAAGGGGTATCCGTATTTTATGCAGTCGTCCGCTTGGGTGGACAAAGGCCTGCAGGCCTGGCTGGGTTCGTGGACGGAACTGCGTCACGACACGATCCTGTATGCCAAACAGTCCTACACCGTCTATGCGGAGAGTGCCCCGCCGGCACCGGAACCGGCCCGCGGCTACGTCGAGCCGCAGCCGGGGGTCTACGCCCGGCTGGCCGCGCTCACCGCACAGATGCAGGCCGGTCTAGGCGACCGCGGCCTGCTCAACGACGAGATGGCCGGCAAGCTGGCGCGGATGGAGCAACTGCTGCTCTCGCTCAAGGCCATCAGCGAGAAGGAACTGCGCGGTGAGGATCTGACCGAGGCGGAGTATGCGGCCATCCGCTACATCGGCGACACGCTGGAGAACCTGACCACCTTCTCGGAGGAGGCCGAGGGGGAGATCACGTCCGAGGCCGACGAGCTGATGGAGTTGGTGGCCGACGTGCACACCGATTCCAACACGGGCCAGGTGCTGGAAGAGGGGGTGGGGGATGCGTTCCCCATTTACGTCATCGTGATGGTCGAGGGACAGCAGGTGGTGGCAACCGGCGGTGTTTTTTCCTACTATGAGTTCAAGCAGCCGATGAACGATCGGCTGACCGACGAGGCGTGGCAGGAGATGTCACCCAAGCCTGACCAACCGCCGTGGACGACGAGCTTTATCGTGGAATAAAGAAAAAGGGGCACCGGTGACTGCCGGTGCCCCTAAAACTTGCTGTCGTTGGGTGATGTCTCAATCGCCGCAGGGACCGGTGTTGCGCCAGTTTATCACGACGTCGTCCAGCATCATCGTGCCATCCGTCCCATAGACGACGAGCGCGGTGCGGTTATCCACTTCCTCGCACGCTGCCCCTTTCTCCACGTAGGCCCAACTGCCACGCGTGTACTTGTATTGGATCTGTGAACCCTCGTCGAGGGTCAGAGTGACCGTGGCGAGGAGATCGGTCGGACTGCTGCGCGTCATCAGCGTGCCACTCGGATCCCACCCGTTAAAGTCGCCGCCGACGTAGACGTCGTCGCCGTCGGGCGTGGTATCGGGCAGCGTGACGCTAAAGGTCACCTGCACCGGCCGCGCCTGTGCCGTAGCTTCGACCTCGTTCGATTGGCCGGACTGGTTGAAGGCGGTGTCAACGGCCCGAACGACATAGTAGGCGGTTGAGCCGCTGGTGACGCTCCAGTCGGTGTATGCGGTCGCTGGAGCCGGGACGTTCGCCACCTTGGTGTACGGCCCGCCGCTGGCGTCGCCCCGGTAGACCTCGTAGCGATACAGGTCGGCATCGGAGACGCCATCCCACGCCAGGCTGATAAAACTGGGTGAGGCCTCGGCGACGCGCAGATTGGCCGGCGTCGAGGGCGGGGTCGTATCGCTCGATGGATTCACCGTCAGGTCGCCCGCCTGGGCCGGGTCGTACCCGTTGCCCGTCCCATCCAGGTCGGCATAGACCCACGTACGCTTGCCGGTGGTGCTGTAGCGGTAGGCATAGTCGTAGGTCCCCACCACTTCGGGCAAGAGCTGCCCACGGAACTCGTCGTTGTTTCCCGCGTCTACGTTGAACTCGGCGTCCACCCACACCCACGCGGGGTCGCCGTCGGGGTGCGAGCCATCTGGGCCGTAGCCCACCTGGGCGATGAGACCCTCGGTCGGGCCGGGTTGGCCGGTGTAGCCGTCGATCCATACCTGGCCGTAGATATTCTCAGTGGGGTCAAGGGCGCTGATGGTGTGTGTGATGCTGGGCGGCCATTGCACGTTGGCCCAGCCTATCTCTAGATGCGGGAGCGCCTGCGCCTCGTTCGAGCGGGCGCTCCCGTTGCCCGCGTTATCCACGGCGGTGATCGTGTAATAGACCGGCCGCCCGTTGACGACGGCGTCGTCGGTGTAGGTCGTGCCCGCCAGCGGCGTGCCGTTCAGGCGTGTGTAGCCGCCGCCGGTCACGGGACTGCGGTAGACAGTGTAGCCCACGGCGCCCGGCACACCGTTCCACGTCAGGGTCACGCTGCCATCGCCCGTGGTAGCGCTCAGGGCGGCGGGCGGTTCGGGCGGCATCAGGTCGGCGCCGGGCGGGGTGATGAGGATCGCGCCCCAGCGCCCGTCCACGTTGAGCGTGATCTGTCCATCGATCACGGTGTAGGTGCCGCCGTTCAGCCCGTCGGTAAGCATCGTGCCCCCTGGGATGTAGCCGCTTAGATCCAGCGTCAGATCGTGGGAGACGGTATCTCGGTTGACGGCCACCACAGCCGCGCCCGATGCGTCCTTGCGTCCATAGGCGTAGGTGCCGTCGTCGTTGTGAGTGTAGAGCCGGTCAAAGCTGCCGGTGCGCAGGAAGGTGTGCTGGTGGCGCAGGCCGGTGAGCGTCGTGTAGTGATCCCGCAAGGTGGTGTCCTGGTCGTTCCACGGGAAGGGCCGCCGGTCGTCGGGGTCGGTGTCGCCGGTCAGGCCCACCTCGTCGCCGTAATAGATCGTCGGCGCGCCGGGCATCGTCATCTGCAGAATGGCCAACAGATCTAGCTTGGCCTTGCCCTCGGCCAGGTTGGCGGCGTTGAACTCTTTATCCTCCTGGTTGCTGTCCCCGGGTGTCAGCACCCACAGGATCCGTGCCGTGTCGTGAGTGCTGACCAGGTTCATGGCCGTCTCAAAGGCCGGCGGCGGATAGTCTTCCTGGATCGACTGCAACGTGCGGTCGAACGCGTCGGGGGGGAGATCGGGGATGAACCCCTGGTTGGCGTCGTGGGTGTCGCCGTTGACAAATCCGATCAGCGCCCGGCGGAAGCGATAGTTCATAGTAGAGTCGAACTCGTTCCCCAGTATCCACGGGCTGGCGTCGTCCCACACCTCGCCCAGGATGACGGCATCGGGATCGACCGACTTGACGCGCGGGCGGAACTCTTGCCACCATTCGTGGCTCTTATCGGGGGCCACGTCCAGCCGCCAGCCGGAGGAGCCGAGCATGGGCCACCAGCGGGCCACGCTGAACCGATGTCCGTAGATGAACTGGCGTACCTCATCGATCTCGGTCAGTACCGGCAGGCTGTCGAACCCCCACCAGGAGTTATAGTCGTCGGGCCACTCGTTGAAGGTGTACCAGTCGTAGAACAGGGAATCATGGCTTTCGTAAGCCCCCGTGGTCCGGTAGCGGGAAAAGCGGTCAAAGTACAGGCTGTCGGAGGAGGAGTGGTTAAAGACGCCGTCGAGGATAATGTGGATGCCCTTCCGCTCGGTTTTGCGAACCAGGGACAAATAGTCCCTATAGGTGCCAAAATAGGGATCGATGCGGTAATAGTCGGTGGTGTCGTAGAGGTGGTTGGAGGGGGCCATAAAGATCGGGTTGAGGTATATCGCCGTGACCCCCAGGTCTTCCAAGTAATCCAGCTTCCTGGCGATGCCGCGCAGGTCGCCGCCGTAGAAATCGCGCCCCATCGGCTCCTCGTCGCAGACGGTGTCCACGTAACCCCGGCAGTAGCCCTCGGGTAGATCGTCCCACGACTTGACGAGCACCGGGTTCTCATAGACGGTAGGGTCTGAGGCGCGGGGATCGTTCCAGCGGCGGCCATTGTAAAATCGGTCGGGAAAGATCTGGTAGATGACCGCGTGCTTCATCCATTCAGGGGTTTGGAACTCGGGGTCGTACACGTCGATCTGGAAGCTATAGTCGGGCGAGTCGTCGTAAGGGGTGCCCCAGCCGCCGTCGAAGGCGCCGTCGTCCTCGTAGAAATCCTCGTCGCTGCCATCGCGGACGATGAAGCGATACCACAGGATCGTCAGGGTGTCCTGGGCGGGGATCGTCGCTTGCCAGTAGTCGTAGCCGTAGGGTGGGTCGTCGGTGGTGGCCACGAGCTCCATAGGATAGAGCGTTTGCGCGCCTGCTGCCGTGCTCCACGCGCGCAGGGTCACCTGCGTCACGTCGCCGTGGTAGGTGCGGAGGCGGAGCGTGATGGGCGTGCCGGTGGTCACGGCCCCGCCGGGCACGCGGTACAGGTCGTCCCGCGAGTTGTGGCCCAGGCCATCCCACCAGATGTTGTCGTCGTGGCCAGGGGCGGGTGGGTTTTTGACGCTGTCCTGCACCGCGTTCGTGGTGCAGTTGTAGCGGAAGGTGACCAGCGTCGGCGCGCTCAGGTTCAGCGACACGTTGGAGGCGGGGTAGCTTTCGGCCCAGGCCTCCTCGCGGGCCACCTTGTACTCCCAGTTCCCGGCGGGGATCTCGGCGGTGAACGCGTACCAGCCGTCGCCGTCGGGATCGACCATCCAGCTCACCAGGCTGTCGGGCGACCAGTCGCTGCCGCCGAGTTCGCTCTGGAAGCTGCCGGCGACGGTGGCGATGCACTGGTTGGCGCTATCGTGGACCACGTGGTCGGTGGGCCGGCAGTAGAAGCGCGCCTCCTGGCCAGCAGTGACGATCTCCAGCGAGACGTTGTCGGCCGGGTGGGCGTTGCCCCAATCCTGATCTTCCACTACCTTGTATTCCCACGTTCCCACGGGGATGCTGCTCGTCGTAAACTTCCACACGCCGTCCGCATTGGCGTTGTCCATCTGCGTGGTGGGATCGGTGGGGTCCCAGTCGTTGCCGCCCAGCTCGGAGCCAAAGCTTCCGGCCACGTTGATGAACTTTTCGGTCTGGTCAGAGAGCGCGAAAGCGGAGGGGGTGGTGCTGAGCAAGATCGCGATCACGGCCAACCATGCCACCGTTCGATACTTGATGCTGTTCATGATATTTCCTCCTATATTTGTGATAGTTGGGTGGTGTCATCGGCGTTGAAACAAATGCATCTCCGCCCTCTTTGAGCGAGGAACGGAGATGTATGTCAACAGTGGGAAGTGTGGGCAGGTAAAGCTCGCGGGTTTCCTTTCCCGATGTCTCCTAGGGTATACGCGGTTGTTTTCGTGGTTTGGTCGTCCACAGCGCTTGGTTGCACTGTGCTCTCCTTAAAACAGCGCTATTTGTAATAATATTATACCAAACAGGGAGTGTTTGTCAAGTGTTTGCACGGGCCAGGAATGTTTGTTCCTTGGAGTCTTGACAAACGCCGCCGATTGTGGTAAGATGTATGTGTATTTCCCGGTAAATGCGGTAATAGTGGTAATAACGGTAATGGTATTCAAAAGAAAGGAGCGTGTGATGGCAGAGATTATCAGTCCTCAAAAAGCGGCCAAGGTCACCTTCTCGCTCGCGCCCGCCTACAACGTCATCGGCAGCCTCTCGCTGCTCGATATGGTTGAAGACTTCTCGGGACTGGGCGAGTGGGTCTATCAAACCGCCAAGTCATTGTCGCCGGAGCAGATGCGCGCAAACCGGTTGGTTCTCGAAGATGCATACGTGCACCTGGCGGATGCTTCCTGGCCCAGCTTTCCAGCTTGGCTAGACGACTTGGCGACCCGAGACGCCACTGCCATGCGCAACCGTGCGTTGCAGGCGTGGCTGGCATACGTGAGCAAAAAGGTCGGGGGGGAGGTTCCTACCACTTCCGAGCTCTTGGCCGATCGCGCTGTGTACCTCTCCCTGGCCGAGAGCTTTTCCCGGCTCGAAGGAGAACCCTTCCACCGTGCGTACTGGGAGGAAAGGCACCGCCTGCTCAACGACCCGCCGGCCGGGAAGGCTCTGATCGTGACCCACTTGCGCACGATGTGGGATGAATCACTGGCTTCAGAGTGGGAGCGCAACCTGCCCGTGCTCGAAGAGACGATCGCCGCGTTCAAGTCGCTCAACCTTCCCGGGTTGACGGTGTCCGAAGTCTTGAGCCGGGTCCTTATGCGCGCGCAGATTCCTGACGCCGATTGGTTCAAAGATATCGAGCACATCATCCTGATCCCATCCGTGCATAACGGCCCTTACATCGTCCATTTGAACGGCCTCAGCGATACCACGGTGCGGCTCACCATCAGCGCGCGCATCCCCGAGGGGATTTCTTCTCACCCATCCGCATTGACTCGCTCCGAACTGCTCGTGCGCCTGAACGCATTGGCCGACGACACGCGCCTGCGCATCCTGGAGTTGTTGGCCCGCCAGGGCGAGATGGGCACGCCAGATATCAGGGCGCAGCTCGAGCTCAGCCAGTCGGCCGTCTCGCGCCACCTGGAACACCTCACCGCCACCGGCTACCTGATCAGCGAGCGCGAGCAGGGCACCAATCTCTACTGGTTGAACCCCGACCGGATCGATCATACCTTCAAGGCGTTGAAGGAGTTCTGCCTGCTAGGCTAGTTTGGCAGTACAATACCGGCCGGTACCATCATTTTGTACGTCTTGCTATGTGCCCGGCGCTTTGAAAGCGCCGGGCACATACGTTTTTGCACCGCCATCGGCCTGAGCTATAATACGTGTACTAAATCCCTTCGGCTGGAAAACTGATTCGAGAGAGAATACGCTGTTCCTTTTCGCTACCGAGAAAGGAGTAATTCGATGGGAGATCAGCTGAGAGACCGTTTGGAGGTCACACCAGATGTGCTTGACGCGATCAATGGACTGTTGCTTGATCCCGGCAGCCGCGTAGTCAACGATTTTTTGGCCGTGGTGGAAAAGTACGGCACGCCCGAGGAGATCAACCGCAAGGCACAGGAGGCGCGCAAGCTGCCCAACCTGATAGCGCGGCTACGAAAGGTCAAGCCGTCTTACGTGGCTGACCTGGAGTGGCTGATCGAGCAGCGCGACCGGGAGGCGTTCGTCTCCATTGCCGATTACCGGCGCGAGGTGCTGGGCGACCGGGCCGATGGGATGACGTTCAATCAGGATTTCGCTGTCACGCTAGAGATCAGCGCACTGCAATACTTTCCCTTCCTCATCACCGAGGCTCGGCAGGCCGTCGAGCGGGGCGAACTGATGCCGGGCCGCTTCATCCGCGTGCGCAAGATGAAGGAGCAGGAGGCCGACGGCGACCTGCTGGCCGTAGCTGCCGCGATGCAGATCGTGGGAGCCAGCTACATGGAGACACTGGACACCAAGGGCACCGACGGCTCCAATATCCATCTGGGCGGCCCGGAGACGATCACGGGCTACTTTGGCGGGGTGGGGCAGCCCAACGAACACGCGCTCCAATGGCTGGACGAGTTCCTGTATTACTATACCACCTTGTATAATAGAGTCGCAGGCCTTGGCTCCCGCCAGAGAAAGATGGGCGGTATCATCTCAATATCTTGGGGGAATGTAGGTCGGATTGGCAATCCGACTTACTCTTGCCCCTACTTTTTGAGAAGATACAAATTGAGTTTGTTTGTGGTCATATACTTGACTCTCCCGAAAAAAGGTCAGAAAGAGCAAGCCCAGGCTGGCTGCAGGAGGTATGTCGGGCACAAAACCGCTCGCAACTGAGCCCAAAGAGAGGCACAAAAAGAAAGCACTGACTGCTCC
>Ga0307420_1000328_pt1 | contig 22527 bp, 17 predicted proteins | sample SalMarWE160240MG_2_FD_202167 | JGI IMG/M metagenome (GOLD analysis project Ga0307420, IMG submission 202167) | Salt marsh sediment microbial communities from the Plum Island Ecosystem LTER, Massachusetts, United States - WE1602-40 | ecosystem: Environmental > Aquatic > Marine > Intertidal zone >... | reverse complement strand
ACAGCACTCCAAAGAGGAATGCATATTCGCTCTGTTGGACGGTGTTGCAGTCGCCGACGGGGCCACAGACTGCCTCACTACCGGTTGTCTCGATGAAGGCGAGATAACCGGCCACAATAAGCCCCACTAAGGCGAGAAGAGGCACGGCCCAGTGTAGCTTCGGCCGTGCTTTGGGCTTTTTTTGGCTTTGCCAGCGGACGCCCATCATCATGGTGCTGATGACCATCCCGATCAAGACGATTACGGATAGCGAATTCCCAGTAGGGTCTAGTTGGAATTTTTCCCGCACCGAAAGATTGTTGGTGGAAAAATCAACTCCAGATGCAGGTACTGGATCTACGGTTGTAGTGGTATTGTTCGGATTACCTGAAGCAGTGGATGTTCCCTCACCCGGCGTCTCCACTGTTGGATTCGGCTCGGGTAAGGAGATCATTGCCTCGATGCTAGCTGCTAACCCGGGGATACCTGGCCACGGAAGGCCACCTTTCTCGAGAGCTTCATCGACCAATCCCGGTAACAACTCGGGGATTTCAACTGAACCGACGAGACTCGTTTCGCCGATGAATAAGTTCGGGACGCCGTAACGATTCTCGGGGACCTCGAATTGGAGAAGCGCGCTTCCAAACAATTCGCTTCCGAGCGGGGTTGCGGCGTTGATGAAAAGTATCTGGAGAACATCACCCATCAGCCCCACAATGGGGGGAAGTTCGCTGGTCTCTTCACCTGGTGGCTCACCGAGAAAGACCCATTCTTCCTCGCTGTTGTGCTTCTCAGAGAGTTGAGGAAGTACGTTCTGGATCACGTGATGGCAGTGCCCGCACGTCGGGGAATAGAACAAAACCACTTGAACGACTTCGCCGTCAGCCGATGCAGGGGTAGTGATAGGAACGATAAAGGCGAGAATGATGAGAATGCGCAAAAGACGGTTCATTTCAACTCCCGAACTTTGAAAAAGATGAGCAACATTATACCGCCAGTCTGCGCTGCCAGAGGGACCAAAGTGTACTCAATCTCTCCTCTAATCTCTTGAAAAGAGCCTCGCCCCCGTTCGATGTTACATCATCATCGTTTTCGAAGTTCACGAAGGGCACTTGGATGTCTTGGATTGAAAGATAGTGTGGATCCCCGCTTGAGAAGCTCTCCCAATCATCGTCTCGATAAAGGCGCTCGAGTCTTTCGTCCGGCAGCGCATGCTCGAGGATGCTGTCCGGTCGTTCGGGGTTGAAACGGGCTCGGTTTTTCCGCAGCGATTCTTCATAGGTGACATCGACATATAAACAGGCGGCCAGGCGTAGAATCTCATGGCTTAGGTGTTTGTACGCTGTTTCATACCCACCGTGCTCGGCGCCGCGGGAAAATTCAAAGACAACGGTGTGGTCTTTGGGTGTGTCCCTCCGCCATTTCTTATACTCGAGAGAAAGCCGCTGGATGAGCAGGTGCCATAGATCGTCGGTCAGGAAATACCCATCCGCGGTGGTGTGCAGTCGAGGCAGATGAAAGACTGTTTCCAGGAGGTGGTCCTCTTCGAACCAGGACCAGAGGATGGGAAAGTCATCGAGGATGTGAAGCGGACCGATGTGGAAGCGTTTGATTCGTTCATCCAACGGGGCCGTTTTAAGCGCATGGAGGATCTCGCTTTTCCCGGCAGCCGGTCTTGCATTGAGAATTAATACTGGGAAGAAGGTTTCTGGCATGACGTCTAGACTCCTTATGTGGTTTGTGAATTTTCACGACAATCTTTGATCGCGTCAAGGGCACACTGGGATTGACGAGCGTTGCGCTGTCGTCATGGTAGAATGCCCTATTACGCCAAGATGAGTCCAATCATCTTCTACAGAGAATGGATTAACAGACCCGAAAAGGAATTTTGAACCGCGAGTGAGGTGCATTTGTCCGCCAACCCCGCCTGTATTTTCTGTGGAATTATCTCTGGGAACTCAGAAGCCAGCATCGTATTTCAAGACGACCTGGTGACGGTTTTCATGGACATTCACCCGGTTAATCCGGGCCACTTACTTGTTGTTCCCAACCAACACACATCCACCATCGACGAAGTTCCTGAAACCGTTTTCGCCCAGATGTTCATCGTTGGCAGGCGGATGGGCAGAGCACTGCGGCGATCCGGATTGCGGTGTAAGGGTGTTAATCTACTTCTCGCCGATGGTGCAGCTGCTGGGCAGGTAGTCTTTCACAGCCATCTACATGTCATTCCCCGTTTCCAAGGTAATCCCGGGAGCGTTCTTATGCAGGCGGGGTCTATAACTGTGGCCTCCCGCGATGAATTGAATGTACATGCGGAAACGATCCGTAACTCGCTTGATCAAGCAGGTGAGACAGGATAAAACTTGAGATTCTCGAAGTAAAACGTCGGAAATTGGAGATTCTATGGGAAGTATTCAAAACATCTGCATCTACTGCGGCTCCAGCGATCAAACGAAGGCTGAGTATCTCCAGGCGGCTGGCGATATGGGCGCCGCGCTCGTCGAGCGGGGCTTAAGGCTCATCTACGGTGGAGGCAGTACGGGCATGATGGGAGCGCTTGCTGACGCAGTGCTCGAGAATGGGGGTGAGGTTATCGGCATTATTCCAAAGATTTTTGAAACCCCCGAGCTCCTCCATACCGGGTTAACAGAACTGCTCGTGGTAGGAGATATAAATTCGCGCAAAACGCGCATGGCCGAGATATCAGACGCCTTCGTAGCTCTTCCTGGCGGGTTTGGAACGTTCGATGAATTATTTGAGATACTCACCTGGTCACAGATCGGATTGCACAAGAGTCCCATCGGGGTACTGAATACGCTGGATTACTTCACACCGCTTTTAGCGCTCATCGAACATGCTCGACAAGAGGGTTTCATCTACAATGAGCACATCGACCTGCTGATAAACGAATCGGATCCGCATGTCCTGTTAACCCGAATGGAAGGGTTTGAGTCCCCACCAAATCTCGAGAAGTGGGTACAACGCAAGGAAGATGATTAAGCGAGGAGTTAGGCGGGATAATCCCCCTTAGATTTCGTGGGTCAGCACAAGGATTCTAGGCTATGACGGAACCCATCCGTATGCTCCATTTCGCCGATATTCACATCGGCATGGAGAACTACGGGAAGATCGACCCCAATACTGGAACATCGAGCCGGGTACGCGATTTTCTGGACCGGCTGGATGAGGTCGTGGATTACGCGATAGAACATGGGGCCGACCTCGCGGTTTTCGCCGGGGATGCGTTCAAAGATCGGAGCCCCGATCCCACCCAGCAACGGGAATTTGCGCAGCGAATAAAGCGTCTGGCAGATGAGATGCCGACGCTGCTGCTCGTGGGAAACCACGACATGCCGGGCATGATGGTGAAGGCTAACAGCCTTGATATATTCCGTGCCCTGGACGTCCCCGGGGTGATCGTTGGCTACAAAGACGATGCACAGGTCGTGCAGACGGCGCATGGCCCCATCTTCCTCGCCTGGATGCCGTATCCAATGCGCAATCGCCTGATGGCCTGGCGGAAATACCAGGGCAAATCCATCGATGAGCTGAATCAAGGATTACGGGCGGAGGTGTCGAATCGCCTGGCATTATTGACCGAAGAGGCAGCGGCCCAGGATATGCCGCGCGTTTTCGTCGGTCACTTCACAGTTGAAGCGGCGAAGTTCGGTTCGGAGCGGTCCGTCATGTTAGGGGGCGATCTTCCCATCTTGAAATCCATGGTGGCTGACCCGGTGTGGGACTATGTAGCGCTTGGGCATATCCATAAACATCAAGATCTTAACCCCCAAGGCTACCCGCCCGTCGTTTACAGCGGGTCGCTCGAGCGCATTGATTTTGGTGAAGAGGGTGAAGAGAAGGGTTTTTGCTGGGTTGAGCTGCAGTGCAGTGAGACCACCTGGTCTTTTGTTCCCGTGAACGCCCGACCTTTCCGCACTGTTAGTATCGACGTTCGCGCCGAAGAAGATCCGACCGCTGTGGTCGTCGATGCACTGGAGAGGGCGGAAACCGAGGGCGCTGTTATTCGGTTGCAATTGCAATTGCGCGCTGATCAGATCCCGGGACTGCGGGAACGAGATATCGAAGGAGCGCTGGCCAATACAGCGAGCTTCACGGTCGCGCGCGAAATCGAAGACGAGGTGCGAGCCCGGCTCGGTGATATATCACCAGAAGAGCTCACCCCTCTCGAGTTGGTCAAGCGTTATTTTGAGAGCCGTGATGTCGATGCCGAAAGAGTGGATGCGCTCCTGGCGAAGGCCGGAGAACTGCTGGAATGATTTGTCTGCCCGATGATCCCTGTTGAATTAGAGCTCCGCAACTTCCTCGCTTATCGCGATCCTCATCCCTTGAATTTTCAAGGCATCCATGTTGCCTGTTTAGCAGGCGAGAATGGTGCAGGAAAATCCTCGCTGCTTGACGCCATCACCTGGGCCTTATGGGGTAAGGCGCGCAGCAATAGCCCGGATGATCTGATCTATCAAGGCCAAACTGAAATGCGCGTGGCGCTGACTTTTTTGCAGGGTGATGATCGTTTTCGCGTCATCCGTCAGCGGAAGACCGGGAAGCGCGGCAGTTCTCTGCTCGAATTCCAGGTGTGGAAACCAGACGCTGAGAGTTGGCAAGGGATAGCTGAATCAACGATTCGCGAGACCCAAGCGAAGATCGACGGCCTGATCCGCCTTGACTACGAAACCTTCGTGAATTCCGCTTTTCTCCTTCAGGGGCGGGCTGATGAGTTCACCACAAAAAATCCGGCGCAGCGAAAACAGGTGCTGGCGAATATCTTGGGTTTGTCTGTGTGGGAAATGTATGAGGACACGGCCAAGCAGCGGATCTCAAAGACGCGTGCGGAGATCGAGCGTCTCGATGGGCGATTAGAGGAGATCGAGCGAGAACTGGTCCAACGTGAAGACTACGAACTTGAGCTTAAGTCCTCCGAACTCATGGCGGGCGAGAAAGCTGCTGAACTGGAGGCGGCGGAGAAGGAATGGGCGAGCCTTGAGGGGACGCGTTCTGACCTTGTAGCCTTGCAGCGCCAGGTTGACGATCTCACGCGGCGAATTACCTCCAGGGAGCGCGAACTCACCGAAGCGCAGAACGAGCTTGAAGAGGCTGATGCCCGAGCCGATCAAGCGGCAGTGATAGGCGTGCTGGACGAGGTCCGGAAGGAACTTGCGCAGCTCGACCCGCTGCAAGTTCGGATAAATGAATTGGACGCTGAGCGGGAGAAACTAACGAAGGAAGCCGCGAATTTGCACGGCGCTAATGATGCGCTCGCCCCTCAAACAGAGCCAATTAAGAAACGCATCGAAACATTGAGTGGGACGACGGAGCCTGTATGTCCGACTTGTGGGCAGCCCCTTACGGATGCGCATCGCCATGATCTCATCGGAGATTTAGAGATTGAGGTGGCAGATCGGCGGAAGCAGTATCGTGAAAACCGCATCCGGATCACGGAACTTGAAAAGCAACTAGAGAGGTTTTCAAGTGAGCGGTCATCCTTAAACAGCCAACTTTCCGAACAAGCGGCGCTGCAAAAACGAGCGGGGGAGCTTGAGACGATGCTCTCACACGCTGACGAAGCCCAACGCAGAGTGGATGGGCTGCGTGAGCGTCTCAAACGTTGGACCAGTGAACTCGATCAAGACCAGAAGCAAAGATCTGATCTTGAGGAGCAGGCGCAAATTTGTGAGAAGCGATTGCGGGCTGCGTCAATCACCCAGAAGGAAATCGATGAACTGCGGCAGGTGAAACGGTTGGCCGATGAGCGCGTGGGAGGTGCCCGTCAAAGACTCGCAGCGTTAGTTTCATTTGAGCAGCAGCGACATGAGCGTTTGCGCGAGCGGGAGCAGAAGGCAGAAGATTTGAGCCTCTACGAGGATTTAAGGGGGGCTTTCAGCAAACGCGGTGTACCAGCGATGATTATTGAGACGGTTGTTCCAGAGCTTGAGAGAACGGCGACAGAGTTGCTTTCAAGTATGACGGATGGCCGAATGCATTTGCGCATCGAGACACAGCGTGAGATAAAGACCGGCGAGCTGCGCGAAGCCCTCGATATCATCATCTCGGATGACCTTGGGAGCCGACCCTATGAACTATACTCGGGCGGGGAGGCATTTCGCATTGATTTCGCGCTGCGCATCGCGCTTTCCCGCCTGCTCGCACGACGTGCGGGCGCACAATTGCGCAGCCTCTTTATTGATGAGGGCTTTGGAACCCAGGACACCCGCGGTCGGGAGCATCTGGTTTCAGCAATCAATAGTATCCAGGATGATTTCGATCTGATCTTGGTGATCACGCACATCGTTGAGCTCAAAGAGGCGTTCCCGGTGCGAATCGAAGTGACAAAGACAGCTGAGGGGTCGATCTATCAGATCGCGTAGCCGCACCGAGAGTGTCAGGAATTCAACCTCTCATTGAGCTGCTTTAGCGCTTTTTCGGCAAGATCAGGGCGATAATTGGTGTAACTTTTCAGCCCCTTTGGGGCTGCTGGCCTTAAAGGGCCAGAATCTCGCGGTGCTCTTGGGATCAATCTTGGATTTCTTCGTTATCAATGGGGAGCCAAACGGAGAAACAAGAACCCTTTCCGGGTTTTCCTTCGCTGGCAACGGCTATGTGGCCATCGTGGCGGTGGGTGATTTCGTTACAAATCGCCAGGCCTAAGCCAGTACCGGGTGCCCCTGTCGATTTACTTGCAGCACCGCGGAAAAATCGCGTAAAGATATCGGATTGCTCTTCAAGTGGGATACCTAGCCCTGTGTCTTCAATCTCAACGACGACCCATTCGCCGGCAGCATCTGTCTCAGGGCGTGTGCGAAGGATGATCTTACCGCCCTTCTGAGTGTAGTTCATCGCATTGGTCAGGAGATTCGTGAACACCTGACTGAGCAAGCGTTCATCGCCCCGGATATCGGGTAAGTCTGTGGCGATCTCTATTTCGAGCTGCAATCCTTGCTTCGCTGCGAGAGATCTTCGATCCTCTGCAAGGGAGCGAAGCAGACTATTCACATTCATGGGTCTTCGGTGGAGCTGGGTGGTGCCAACGTCGATGCGCGAAAGTGAGAGCAAATCGTCGATGAGATTCGCCAGACGATCGCTCTCCCTTGAAAGGGTTTTTAGGTAGCGCTCTGTTTTATCCCTGTCCTTAACGCGGGCGATAAGATCGAGATACAGCCTGATGTTCGTCAGCGGCGTTCGCAGCTCGTGGGATACATCAGAAACGAAACGCGATTTTAAACGATCAATTTCCTTCAGCGCGCTGATGTCATGGTAGACACTCACATAGTTAATGACCGACCCTGTCGGACTCAGGACGGGAGTGATCGTGAGCGCTGCTTCATACAAGGACCCGTCTTTTCGCCGGTTGGTGATTTCGCCTTGCCAGGCAACTCCCTGGGAGATGGTCTCCTGTATTTCGGAGTAAAAAGTAGCATCGTGTTTGTCGCTTTGGAGGAAATCCGGGTTTTTTCCGAGAGCTTCCTTAATTGTGTAATTATTCAGTCGCTCCCAGGCGGGGTTGACGAATTGGATCGACGACTCGGCGTCGGTCACCATGACTGCATCGCCGATGTGCCCGAGGATGGCATCCAGCCGATCGCGCTCGGTTTTTAGGGCTTCCTCAAGCTCCATTCGTTCAGAGATGTCGGTGACAAGCCCTGTGATGCCCTGGGGGTTCCCGTCTTCGTCGGTGATCAGGCTGACTCCGATAAGGGTAGGAAGTTTGCGTCCGCTGGGGGTTTGAAACTCAAGCTCAAATACTTCTGTCGGCTCGCGCTTGCCGCGTATTCGCTGATTAAAATTTTCGAGAATTTCTCCAAGATTATCGGGATAAATAAAACCTAGAGAATCGAAGCGTTTGCCAAGGACATCCTCAATATCAGTTTCAAACATGGAGGCAAGAGCTTGATTGCCATAAAGGAAGCGCCCTTCGAGATCAAGCTGAAAAATCCCGGATTGAGCGCTTTCCACCAGGGATCGGTAGCGAGCCTCCGATAGGGATAGCTCACGTGTGCGTTCTTCGACCTGTAGTTCAAGCCGCTGTGCCTGCGCTTCGATCTGTCCGAAGAGATTTGAATTTTCAATCGAAAACGCTGCTTGGGCGGCGAATGCTGAGAGCAGGTCAAGATCCTTCTCCGTGAATGGGCGGTCCAGACCCAGCCTGCGAACAGTCATTGCGCCCAGCGTCCGTTGGCGAATGGAAAGCGGCACGATCGCCAGACATTCGGGTTCATCCTCCGGGGTTCCCGGCACTTGAATGCTTCTGGGCTCTGTCGTCGGGTCGTTGATCACTACAGGTTGACCGCGTTCGATTACGCCGCCGGTGATGCCCTCGCCAACCTTAAATTCGAACGCCAGGAGCTCCTCCGCATTTGGCTCTCGGGCTACGACGCAATGAACTGTGCCGCTATCGTAATCTACCAGATGGATGCGGCTGCCATCGCAGTCTAACAATTGATTGGCCTGAGCCGCGATCTCGTTGAGCACAGTTTCTGTGTCGAGGGATGCGGAGATCGAGTGGGCAGTGCGGATTAATGCCTGCGCTTCTTCAGCTCGCCGTTTCGCCTCGCTGTAAAGGTGGGCATTCCTCACCGCGATCGCGACCATCCCCGCGATGGAATCCATCTGAGCAAGATGCTCATGGGTGAACTTGATCTTCTCGGATCTCCCGAAGAACGCCATTCCGCCTAGGACATCATCACCGGCGATGAGCGGCACACCTAACAGTGCACGAACGCCAGCATCAATTGCGGGCTGTAGGGCGTCTGGATGCTCGCCGTAATCCTCCAGCAGCATCGCTTTGCGCTCTTTCAAAGTGATCCAAATTAAACCACTGCCGAGGGGGGGCATTCTCTTCATTTCCTCGGGAACACCGAAGCTGTATAGGAAAGTCAGGGTCTCCCCATCCGGTTCGAGAAGGGCAATAGCTCCCGAATCGGCACCGGTGATTTCTTCGCCAAGTTGAAGAACGCGCCCCATAATTTTGGGGAGATCGAGTTCGCGGGTGAGTAATTCGGCAACTTGAGTACGGAAGCGCTGAATCTCCAGCGAAGCCTCGATCGTTTTCCGGTTGCGGACGTGGTCGAGGGCGATGGAGACGTGGTCGGCAAGTGCGGAGACCAAGGAAACATCATCGGCTGTGATCCAATCCGCCATTACATTGAGGGTGCCAATTGGTTCGTCGTTTCCTATGAGTGGAGCAAAGATGACGTTACCGGGGCCGAAGATCTTCATGATTCGGGGAAGTATGCCTTTCATCGAGGGTGGCACCAACTGGGAAAATACACTCGATGAGTCCTCGGTGAATATTGCCCGCTTCGTAGAGAAGACCTCTTGGTAAATGTCGACGCTGGTGGGATCAATCTTGTAGTCGTTGACACGTAGGTTGGAGAGTTTTTCAAGCGCCTTCTCTATCTTGGATCCTAGTGAAGGGGTTTGAAACGCCAATTCGCCATTAGGTGTTAAGAGAGCTACGGTCCCGAGAAGACCAAGATGATGGAGTTCATCCGTCACGGCGCGGATGACATCGGCTTCGCTCGATGCAGCCTGACGAGCCACGGCGGTAGTCGCTCGCAGTGTGGAGGCCAAGATCGTCTCGTGGGGAGTCTGTTTTTTTGTTTTTGCCAAGGCAGTTAGCTCATAGGAATGAGGTCGAGTTTAGTGTATCACGGTTGGGGTTTTGAATACCATGCAGGTAGTTCGATCGATGATGTTGGAGAGCGCTCAATCGAGAAAACCATTGTCCCGATACCAGGCGAAGGCATCTTCAACGGCGGATCGATGGGAGCGTGGTGTTGGAAGGTGCAAGTCACGCTGCGCCTTTCGACTGTCATAGTAGAAATGTAGGCCGGCCAAGCGGAATGTGTGTCCGCGCAGAGGGATGCCCATTATCCGCCCGAGCAACTCGGCGGGTTTCGAGAGGCGCCGAAGAGCCCAGCTGGGGATATGCCAGCGCGGGCGCGGCATGCCGACGACCTCCGCAACGGTCACAAGCAACTGTTCAAGGGTGATGTTTTCCCCGCCGAGGATGTAACGCTCCCCCGATACTCCGTGTTCCAGGGCGGCAAGGTGGCCAGCGATCACATCGTCGATGTGAACCACATTGAGTCCACCTGAGGGGATGGGGGGACGCCGGCCGCGAGCCATATGCATGACGATGGCGCTGGAAGCGAGGTTTTTATCCCCGGCGCCAATGACCGAAGCGGGGTTGAGGATGATGGTCTCAAAACCATCGGCGGTGGAACTTTTCACCACTTCTTCCTCGGCGCGGTGCTTTGCGTATCCATAGGGCCATTTCTCGGGTGTGTAGTTCCAGGATTTACGCTCGTCCATGATGGGAAGGGTCTCGCTGGAATCCGTGGTGCGTTCGGGGATGCCCAGGGCAGCAACGGAGGATGTGTGAATGAACCGGCGAACTTCGCATTGCCGGGCGGCGGAGAGGATATTCTGGGTGCCCTCGACGTGGCTGGCGGCCATCTCCTCAGCGTCGGTCCAGCTTCCGACGCGACCGCCACAGTGATAAAGAACCTCGATGTCACGAGTGGCGAGAGCAAGAGAATCGGGTTTGAAGAGATCCCCCTGTACTCGTTCGACGGGAACGCCTTCCAACAACGCCAGCGAACTGGTGGGTCGGTGGAGAGCGCGGACATGATGACCGTGTTTAACTAGTGCTTGGCAAAGGTGTGAGCCGATGAAACCGGTCGCACCGGTAACAAGAATATTCATCTTCAGGAACTACCTCCGTCGGGTTTATTCTTTTTGGACCATCAAGTTTACCTGAAAGCCGGGACTTCTGGGAAGCCGTGGCTTTTTTCGCGCCAGTCCAGCACGGTCCGAAATCCCGCTTAAGTACTCACCTCGCAGCCTCAAGCAAGATTTCCACAATATACTTTCTCCTATCTGCAAACAACTAGAAATCCAACGCTTTCCTGGTCTCAAGTTTTTTCACTTCGCTTATTTGCCATCCCCTTAGAAATACCACTTCAATACCCATTTCGGTAGATGTTTTCCTGTCCCGATTAAGTTACGCTATCCATGCGATATTTATTGAAGACGAAAACACATTCCGCTCTGTGAAGAGAAACGGAAGATCCAGATATTGAGTATTGACAAACGATCCAAATTAATATAGAGTACTCTATATAACAGAGTACTCTGGAGGAATGATATGGATCGGCATGAGGCACATGAGTCGCTAGAGATTGTTCGGCAGGCCATGGAACAGACCCAGAGCGCGGTTGCGCGAGCGGGTATGGGATATATGTTCATCATCTGGGGGATCGTCTGGCTTGTGGGATTCCTCGGCAGTCAATTCTTAGGTGAATTACAGGGTTATCTGTGGCTGGCGCTTGATGTCTTCGGCATCGTGGGAACGGCAGTGGTCATCTTGAAATCGAGTCGGCGGGTACGAACGGCGCACGGTAAGCGGATCGGCATATTTTGGCTGATGATTTTCATTTATGGCGGCCTACTATTCTGGATCACTGGTCCGATTGAGGGCAATCGTTATCTCTTATTCATCACAACACTTGTCGCCTTTGCTTATGCCATTATGGGGATTTGGTTTTCGCCACCGCTACTGTATATAGGTCTCTGTATCACCGCTTTAGCCATCGTTGGCTGGCAACTGATCCCTGCCTACCTTGGAATTTGGCTTGCCCTCGTTGGGGGTGGAGGGTTGATTATCTCAGGAATATTTGTGCTGCGAGTCAAGGCGTAACCGATGGCGAATCTTGATACGCTCATCCACCAACCCGTACGTTTACGTATCGTAGCCTCACTGTCCGCACTCCCCGAGGATGGGTCTGCAGAGTTCACCTTCCTCCGCGATCTCCACGATCTGACAGACGGCAATCTGGGGGCGCATTTGCGAAAACTGGAAGAGGCGGGCTATGTGAGTTTGGAAAAAACCTTTGTTGAGAGGAAGCCACGTACCTTCATCACCCTCAGTCGAAAAGGCAGGAAGGCTTTCGTGGAGCATGTGAAGGCTCTCGAGCAAATATTGAAGGACAAACCCTGAACTATGTTGCTGCTCAGCAGCGGATTCAATCGAGGAGGAAAGGATATGCCACCAGTACTTGCAGTTACCGACTTAGTGAAATGTTACGGGGATTTACGCGCGGTAGACGGAGTCACTTTCACTGTTGATGAAGGTGAAATCTTCGGGATGGTCGGTCCGAATGGGGCTGGAAAGACCACGACCATCGAATGTCTTGAAGGACTTCGACAACCAGATGGCGGAAGCGTGTCGGTTTATGGGATTGACCCCTTTAAAGAGTGCCGCGCGGTTATGGAGAGAATAGGGATTCAACTCCAGGAATCGGATCTTCCCTCCCGTATACGGGTGGGGGAGGCTTTGCATCTTTTCGCATCCTTTTATGCTGAGTCGGTTGATCCCGAAGGGCTGCTTGAGCGGATGGGTCTTCAAGAGAAAGAGAGATCACCTGTTGCAAAGTTGTCGGGGGGGCAGAGACAGCGGCTGTTCATCGCCCTGGCATTAATCAACCGCCCGGAAGTGGTTTTTCTCGATGAGCTAACGACCGGACTCGATCCGCAGGCACGGAGGTCTATGTGGGATTTGGTGCTCGAGATACGCGACCAGGGGAGTACCGTTTTTCTGACAACCCATTATATGGAAGAAGCCGAGCGCTTATGTGATCGGGTGGCCATTATGGATCATGGTCAGGTTGTCGCTCTGGATAGTCCGCGGGCACTGATCCGCGATCTGGGAATCGAACGAAGGTTGAGTTTTTATCCCTTAAATGGTTCCGAGGATCTGGGTCTTGAAGCGTTACCCGGTGTCGAGCTTGTCGAACGCAGACAGGATCGCGTGATCGTCTCCGGATCTGGGAAAAGGTTCATCAGCAAGGTCGTCCATGCGTTGGAAGATAGTGGTATTGACTTCGATGATCTGCGGACAGAGCAGCCCAACCTGGAAGACGTATTCCTCTCCCTGACGGGGAGAGCGGTGAGGGAGTAAGAAGATGCGCAGCTTAACGGAACTGACGAAAACATCGATCAAACTTTACATCCGCGAACCCATTGCGGCGTTCTTTACCCTGGCTTTCCCAACGATGCTGATCTTGATCTTTGGTGCTATGTATGGCAATGACCCATCACCGATTTTCGATGGATTAGGGAGCATGGACGTATCCATGCCGGCATACTCGGCGTTGATCCTGGGCACGATCGGCCTTCTCTCTGTGCCCATAACTACAGCAGGCTATCGCCAGCAGGGTGTCCTCAGGCGGTTTCGAGCCACACCGATGCACCCGCTCACATATATTGTTTCCGACCTGTTGACCAACCTGGCGATGACAATTCTCGGAATGATCTTGCTCTTCACTGTTGGATGGCTGCTCTACCGGGTCCAATTTGAGGGTAACATCCTGCTTCTGCTATTCGCTGTGATCCTCAGCGGTTTAGCGATGAGCTCGATGGGGTACCTCATCGCCAGCATCGCTTCCGGTGCGCGGGTGGCGCAAGTTATCGGAATGGTGATCTTCTACCCGATGATGTTCTTGTCAGGGGCGGGGATGCCCATCGAGCTGCTACCTCCCTCGGTTCAACGCGTCTCAGATTTTTTGCCTCTCACCTACGTCGCTCGGCTACTCCGGGGATTGTGGTTCGGAGAACCACTTGTTGATCATCTTCTAGAGGTTGTGGTACTTGTGGTCATCCTCGTCGTATTTGGCGGGGCGGCAGCGCGCTACTTCCGCTGGGAGTGAACATTGCCGGCTGCGATGCTTGCAGCAACTTTAGATTGTGGTGAAAAATTATCAGAGGAATGCCATATGGCAATGACGAGGTTCGAAAAGCTGTTTGTTAATCGCCAGGAAAAAACCGAGCGTAACATTGAAACAGTTCAAAACCGCCTTCATAGTTTGAACATTCAAAACATTCATGACGTGCTTGAAATTGGATGCGGGATAGGAGCATTGTCAGCGTTCTTATCAAGCGAGTACGGCATGAACGTCCACGGTACGGATTTTGATCCCGCGCAAATCCAGATTGCCAGGGAGCTGTATAAAGAGGGCGACCGTCTCCATTTTCATATCGAAGACGCGGCGAAGCTCACTTTTGAAGATGCTAGTTTCGATTTGGTTCTCTCGCAGAATGTGTTTCATCACATAGCAGTCTGGCCCCAAGCGGTTAGTGAAATCGCCCGGGTATTACGGTTAGATGGGCATTTAATTTGGATTGATATGGTTTTCCCAAGGGTAATTACGCAGCTTTTCAAACCACTGGCAAAAACCTATGGTCTGTATACGTTTGATGATATTTGGCTTGAGTTATGGGATAATGGTTTCGATGAACGTGTCCATGAGCGCCAACTTCATGGCCCATTTTCATATCACCACTTTGTTATGCAAAAAGCTTGTTCGACCGCCCAATCCTGAGCGAAGCTGGTTTGCTTTCCTCAGGAGAGACCGCGGTACCCAACTTCCGCCGGGGCTAATCTCTAAGCGACTAACCGGCGATTTCCCGATTTCGGATTCGGTAAAATCTATACAAGCCATAGGGGACCTGATAGACTCCCGACCAGGTATTTGAATTCATTTTATTCGGAGGGTTCATGTCTTTACTTTCCAACTGGAAGGAAGTTCTCGATACTGTAAATCTTTCACCCGATAAGGAGATGGATGTCGTCAGTAAGTGGTTGATCATCACCCGGGCGGCGGTTTTCTCGATGACGGCTACCTCGGGCTTGATCGGGGGGTTGCTCGCGGCCGCGCTGGCGGAATACCGAAATTGGGTTCACTTCGCATTAGCACTGGTGGGCTTGGTCCTTGCACATGCTGCTAACAACATGATCAATGATTATTTCGATCTTGAAGGCGGCGTTGACACGGATGAATATGCCCGGGCACTATACTCCCCCCACCCAATACTGAGTGGCATGATCAGCAAACGCGGTTTGCTCACTGCAATCCTGACGGTAAACCTGATCGATTTGGCAATCTTGATCTACTTTGTCCTTAGCGTGGGTTGGCAGGTGCTGGTTTTCGCCCTGGCGGGCTTCTTCATCAGCGTGTTTTATGTAGCCCCACCTGTAAAACTTAAACATCATGGCTTGGGTGAGCCAGGCGTTTTCGTGGTCTGGGGGCCCTTAATGATCGGCGGCGCCTACTTTGTTACCGCAGGGGCAATCCCCTCACTCGGGGTATGGCTGGCGTGCTTGCCGTATGCGTTGATCGTCACAACCGTGCTCGTTGGAAAACACATTGATAAGCGCGAGCTGGATGAGGCAAAAGGGATACGCACAGTCCCGGTGATCATCGGCCATAAAGCTTCCCTTTGGCTGAACCAGGCGATGATGGTGGGCTACTACCTGATCGTCGCCATTCTCGTCTTCACGGGCACGCTGGGTATATGGGTGCTGCTGGTCTTTTTCGCCATACCGCGCCTGGTGAGAGTGTTGAAAATCTACAACGAGCCGAAACCGAACGAACCGCCTGCGGACTACCCGGTCTGGCCGCTCTGGTTCGTATCTGCTGCTTTCTATCATAACAAGCTTGCCGGAGGGTTATTCGTGCTCGGGTTGATCCTGAACCTGGTTTTACCCTTCACATTTAATCTCTTCTAACGATGTATAGCCCAGGAATACGAAGAGGGTGTCCAAACAGGGACACCCTCTTGTTATTGACCCCATTCTTATCGTGAGAAAAACCCTCTTTAGTCCGCAGGGAATTTATTGCTGACCGAGCAGTAATTTCACATATTGGGCTCGTTCGAATGCAAAGGGATTGTCGGTCTCTCTCTGACTCATCTTCCCGCGAAAATCGTCGAGGCTCTGGTAATCGTGCTCATCCATCCACCCCTCCAATTCACGTATCATTGTCGAGAGGTAGGGAACCCCTTGTTTGAGAAGCGATGACGCGGTCTGTACAACTTGTGCGCCAGCGAGGAGCGCCTTGGCGGCGTCTAACCCAGAATGGACGCCAGTGTTCAAAGCAAGGTCGGTCTTCACTCGCCCGTAGAGCAGCGCGACCCAGCGCAGAGGCAATTTCATCTCCTCTGGCGAACTGAGTACCATCTCCGATACCAAAGTTTCAGTTTTCGGGTCGATGTCTGGCTGTAGGAAGCGGTTGAAGAGCACCACGGATTTCGCGCCGCGCTTGTCCACTTCGGACACAACATTGGCGATCGATGTGTAGAAGGGGCTGAGTTTGACGGCAACGGGGATGTCGACCTCGCCGATCACGGCTTCAACGATCTCATAAAGCTGCGCCTCAAGAACCGCGCCGTTGACCTTCTGGTCGGCGGCGACAGCGTAGACATTGAGTTCCAGCCCATCGACACCGGTAGCTTCAAGCTGTTTGGCGTACTTAACCCATCCGCCTGAGGAGACGGCGTTTAGGCTGGCGATCAGCGGTAGTTTAACTTCTTTCCGCGTCTTTTCGATCCACATGAGATGCTCGTCCGCCTTGCCGTGCTCCATCTCAGGGAAATAGGAGAGCGACTCGGGAAAACTATCGGCGCCAACCGCGAGTTCTTCTTCAAGGCGCAGTGCGTCCATGAGAATCTGCTCCTCGAACAGAGAGCGGATCACAAGCAAGCCCGCACCGGCTTGTTCAGCGAACTTGATCCTGTCGATGAAGCTGGATATCGAACTCGAAGCGACGACAATCGGTGAGTTTAATTCGATGCCCATATAGGTTGTTTTTAAGTCTGGCATGGAACCTCCGTATGCTGCTCATTCAGCGAAGTCAGGGATCACTACTTAGGAAAGCGTATTAATAGTAACAGGTATCCTCCGGTTTAGGATGACATTTACACTACTGCTGTACCAGACATGACAATAGACTCATCTGGGATAACCCAAGGGGTTCTGCGCGCTTATGGGCATACCCCTTAATTTACATCATATTGGTTCAAAAGGAGCACCAAATGGCTACAAAGAAAGCCAAGCGAAAGCTTGTTCCCTACGATGGGAATGCCGCAGCCGCGCATACTGCTTACGCGACGAACGAGGTTATTGCAATTTATCCAATTACCCCATCCTCACCGATGGGGGAGATCGCCGATGAGAAGGCGGCGCGAGGGGAGCCAAACATCTGGGGGATGGTTCCCAGCGTAACAGAGATGCAAGCTGAGGGCGGCGCCGCTGGAGCAGTTCACGGCGCACTGACAACGGGCGCCCTGACGACGACTTTCACGGCTTCACAGGGCTTACTGTTGATGCTGCCCAACATGTTCAAGATCGCCGGAGAACTGACGCCGGCCGTATTCCACATCGCCGCTCGCTCTGTCGCCGCGCAGGCGCTATCGATATTCGGCGATCACAGCGACGTGATGGCCGCCCGCTCGACGGGCTGGGGGCTGCTCTCCTCTAATAACCCCCAGGAGGTGATGGACTTCGCCCTCATCGCCCAGGCGGTGGCGCTCGAATCGCGCATTCCTTTCCTGCATTTCTTCGACGGTTTCCGTACGTCCCACGAGATACAGAAGATAGAAGAACTCACCCACGATGATATGCGGGCGTTAATCGACGATGATTGGGTCTTGGCGCACCGCTTGCGGGGGCTTTCGCCAGATCGCCCATCTATCCGCGGGACTGCCCAGAACCCCGATGTATTCTTCGCCGCGCGCGAGACAGTTAATGCCTATTACGAGAAAGTGCCCGGGATTGCCAAGAAAGCGATGGACCGCTTCGCGGAGGTCGTCGGGCGCGAGTACCATCTCTTCGACTATGTTGGCGCACCTGATGCTGAGCGCGTCGTGATAATGATGGGTTCTGGCGCGGACACCATGCACGAAGTGGTGGAATACCTCGCCGGACAGGGAGAAAAAGTCGGGTTAATTAAAGTGCGTCTATATCGCCCCTTCAGCGGGGAGGCACTGCTTAAAGCTCTACCGAAGTCAGTTAAGCACGTCGCCGTTCTTGACCGCACAAAAGAACCCGGCGCGGGAGGCGAACCGCTTTACCTGGATGTCCAGAACACAATCAGCGAGGCCGTCGTAAATGGCGATATCACCGAAAACGAAAGACCCCTCATCGTCGGCGGTAGATACGGATTGGGCTCAAGGGAATTCAATCCCGGGATGGCGAAATCCGTGCTGGACAATTTGGCCGAGAAGAAGCCGAAGAATCACTTTACTGCCGGTATCGTCGACGACCTCACGCACACAAGTCTCGAGTGGGATGACGCCTTCTCTTCAGAGGGGGATGAAGTCCACCGGGCCATGTTTTACGGACTGGGCGCTGATGGAACCGTGGGCGCGAATAAAAACTCGATCAAGATCATCGGTAAAGCTACCGATTATTACGCCAAAGGGTACTTCGTCTACGACTCAAAGAGATCGGGCGCAATGACCATATCCCACCTGCGTTTCAGCCCGAACCCGATTCGCAGCACCTACTTGATTCAGCAGGCGGAATTCTTGGCCTGCCACGCGTTCCACTTCTTGGAGCGCTACGACATGCTCAAAAACCTAAAGCCGGGCGGCACTTTCCTGCTGAACAGCTCCTACCCCGCGGATGAGGTGTGGGATCACTTACCCGCAGAGGTGCAGAAGGCTTTGATTGATAAGAAAGCGAACTTCTATGTCATCGATGCCTACTCGTTGGCGAAGTCGCTCGGGCTGGGTGGACGCATCAATATCATCATGCAAAGCGCATTCTTCGAAATCTCCGGCGTCCTGCCCGAAGAGCAGGCACTTGATATGATCGAGATGGCTGTCGAAGATACCTATGGCAGCAAAGGCAAGGCGGTCGTCGACATGAACGTTAAAGCCGCCAACCTGGCCCTTGAGAGGATCCATAAGGTCGATCTGCCGAAAAAAGTGACATCCAAACTTGGCATGCTTTCGCCTGTTCCCGCGGGCGCCCCCGAGTTTGTGCAAAAGGTAACTGGTGAGATGATCGCCCGTCGAGGCGAGGAAATTCCTGTTTCCCTGCTGCCGAACGACGGCACCTATCCCGTTGGAACGACAAAGTACGAAAAGCGAAATGTTGCACTCGAAATTCCAGTATGGGATCCGGAGGCGTGTATCCAGTGCAATCAGTGCGCCTTTGTCTGCCCGCATGGCACGATCCGACCCAAGATCTACGACGCTTCCCTCGCCAACGGCGATGCGCCGGAAGGCTGGCAGGCTGTGCCGGCGAAGGGTCGCGGCTTGGAGAATATGCTGTATACTTTGCAGGTGGCACCGGAGGATTGCACCGGCTGCGGCAACTGCGTTCATATATGCCCGGCGTTTGCAAAGGATGAGGGTGGTCAGAAGACAGACCGCAAGGCGATCAACATGGCGCCCCAGCCACCGATCCGAGAGCAGGAAGCTGCAAAGTGGGATTACTTCCTCACAATCCCCAACCCCGATCCAGCGCTGTTCAACCGCTTTACCACCAAGGGCTCGCAGTTCCTGCCCACAATGTTCGAATTCTCCGGTGCTTGCGCAGGATGCGGCGAGACGCCGTACGTCAAGCTGCTCACCCAGCTTTTCGGGGATCGCACCATCATCGCTAATGCAACCGGCTGCACATCCATCTTCGGCGGCAACCTGCCGACAACGCCTTATGCGCCGCGCTTCGACGGCAGGGGTCCGGCCTGGTCGAACTCACTATTTGAAGACAATGCCGAGTTCGGCATGGGTATGCGCCTCACCGTCGACAAAATGACCCAATTTGCAAGGGAGCTGCTGGATCAGGTCAAGCTGAATGGTAAAGCAGCGTTGGCGAAGGAAATCCTGGATGCTGACGTCTCAACGCAGGAGGGGATCGAAATTCAGCGCGGTCGGGTTGACGACCTCAAGGCGCTTCTCGAGAAGAAGAAAGATCCGCAGGCGGAGCGGTTGTTGAGCATCGCCGACTTCCTGGTTCCCAAATCCGTCTGGATATTGGGCGGCGATGGCTGGGGATATGACATCGGTTACGGCGGGCTGGACCACGTGCTGGCATCGGGCAAGAACGTGAACGTTCTCTTGCTGGACACCGGCGTGTACTCCAACACCGGCGGTCAGGCTTCAAAAGCTACACCGCGCGCCGCAGTGGCAAAGTTCGCAGCTGCGGGAAAGGACATGCCTAAGAAGGACCTGGGAGCCATCGCCATGACCTATGGCAATATCTATGTAGCCCAGGTCGCGTACGGCGAGAACATGACCCAGCTAGTGAAGGCGATGAGCGAAGCCGAGTCCTATGATGGCCCTTCGCTGATCATCGCCTACGCGCACTGCATCGCCCACGGCATCGACATGACCACAGCTACAGATATCCACGCGGATGCTGTGAAGAGTGGTTTCTGGCCGCTCTTCCGCTACGATCCACGGCTGGGCGACCAGGGCAAAAACCCGCTGCAGCTCGACTCCAAGGTGCCGACCGAGGACATCGAGACGTTTATGTACAAGCAGAATCGCTTCCGTTCACTACGCCAGTCCGATCCGGATCGGGCAGGGATGCTGCTAGAGGCGATCCGCGAGGACGTCATCACACGTTGGAAGTTCTACGAGCAGATGGCCAACCTCGATATCTAATAAAGCCGGAGTCTAAAGATGCGCCCCGCGCGAGCAGCGCGGGGCGTTTTTGATATAGGGCTCAGTCAGCAAGGAGTATAAAAGAAAGGTTCAGGTTAAATCCATCCCCCTCCTATTTCCTATGCGGTCATGCCCTTTACATTCTTGATAGCTGCAGGGCCGATTATTTCAGCGCAGCGGCGATAGAAGCGGCCCAGGATGTGATGGTATCCCAGTCTCGGAAGTCACCAACCGGTGCTTTGATGCCCTTGATAAGCAGTTTCTCAGCTAAGCTGAGTTTTTCCATGTCCAAAACGCCGTGGAAGAACGCGATATCGCGGGGCTGGACGCGGTCGGCGATGGGTTGCTGCGCTTCAGGGAAGCGCCAGCCCTGCATCAGCTGAACCGGGTCCCCCTCGCCAGTGGGCCCGCTAGAAAAGAACCAAACCGGCAGCTTGGCCATCGTCCTCTCATTAGCCTCCAGAAAAGCCACTGCCTCCTTACGCCATTGACCCACATAAACCGCGCTGCCCAGAACAATTGCTTTATACGAGGAGAGGTCACTGACGCTATCTATGGGTAGCACGTCGGTTTGCAGGCTCGCTTGAAGAATAATTTGCCCGATCTTCTCGGCAATCTCCGCTGTTGCCCCGTACTTAGTAGCGTAGGTTACCAGAACTCGAGTTTCCATTTGATCGTCCTTTCCATTTGGTGAGAGCAACGGAAGAAGCCGTCGCGCCCGCGGGGAAGCGTATGATTATTCACCACATAGTAAATAGCCTATGCGGATTAACATTCCCTTATAGCTCAAATGCCCACTCACCCTTTCGCATTAATGGTTCTGATCCACCATCATGTGATAAGCCATCAATATCCATCTCGTCTGAGCCGATCATGCAGTCGATGTGGAGAGTGCTATCATTTCCACCAATGGACGCAAATTCTGCATCGGACATCGCTTCTCCGCCCTCTACACCAAATCTGTATGCGTCACCAAGAGCAATGTGATTGGAAGCATTTTCATCGATGAGGATGTTGTAATAGAGCAAACCAGACCTCGAGATAGGAGAACTATGGGGCACTAAAGCTATCTCACCAAGGCGATTCGCTCCTTCGTCCGCTTTGAGTATCTTCTGCAGGTACTCCTCTCCTTGGCGAGAGTTTATTTCAGTCAATCGACCTTCCGAAAAAGTCAACCTAAGTCCCTCAACCAAACTTCCACCATAATTAAGGGGCTTTGATAATTTGACACTCCCCTCCGTCATACCCCTGTGGGGTGTTGTGAATATTTCTTCAGTGGGAATATTCGCAGTGAATTCAATCCCATTTTGGCTTGTCATTTGGCCGCCCCTCCAGATATGCCCCATGGGTAAACCAACAGTCAGGTCTGTGCCAGGAGCGGTCAATTTCAAAGACGCATACTGCTTATGATTCAGGTATTCGCTCCGCGAAGCCAATTCGGCGATATGGACCTTCCACGCTTTCACGGGATCATCTTGATTGATTCGGCACATTTCGAAAATAGTGTCCCAAAACTTAAGTTCTCCTTTTTCCGCATGTAGATCTGGGAAGACCTTCTCTGTCCAACCTTCAACTGGTGCCGTAACGACCGTCCAGTTCGTGGAATTCTTTGAGATATATTCGGAAAATGGCGCCATGTGCTTGGCGATGGTTCTATTAAAGGTTGAGATTAAATCAACGTCTTGATTAATCAGTAAATCGGGGTTCTCTGCATAGAATACGAGCATGGCATCGCCGGCTTTCGCGGCCTCTATCGCCGCTTCCGCTCGCCATATTGGAAATTCCTCGAAGGTATTTTTAGCAGCATGCTTAAATCGAGTTAATCGAAGTTGGTCATCGTTCCAAATCACATCGACCATGCGAGCACCCAGCTTATACGCCTTCTCAACAACCAACCGTACTAGAGGGGCTAATTCAATCGGCGTTCCATACATTCCGTGACCCGGCCACCCTATGAGCAATCGCTGCCCGGGCTGAAAATTAAGACCAACCCTGAGAATTACATCAGCATACTTATCTAACTTCCGCATATGATCCGAGGTCATTGAATATCCTCCTCCATGTAAGCATATGGAA
>Ga0307420_1000325_pt1 | contig 22562 bp, 19 predicted proteins | sample SalMarWE160240MG_2_FD_202167 | JGI IMG/M metagenome (GOLD analysis project Ga0307420, IMG submission 202167) | Salt marsh sediment microbial communities from the Plum Island Ecosystem LTER, Massachusetts, United States - WE1602-40 | ecosystem: Environmental > Aquatic > Marine > Intertidal zone >... | reverse complement strand
ATTCAGAAAGAGGGAGACAGAAAACGCACCACCAAGAAAGGATCTACCCTTTCAATCCGGACCGATGACCGTTCCCTCGAACTTCTCGTCGTATAGAATCTTTTTCAGGTTGTCGATGTTGCGGCCGCCGGCCACGATGACCCGAAGCTTGAGCCGGGCAGCTTTCTCCGTAGCCACCGGATCGAAGGGCACGTTGATCCCGGGGCTCCAGGTGTCACCGACCAGCTTCTGGAACTCCTCCCAGCTGATCGAGTCCAGGGGCACGGCATCCGGGTCGGTCTTGGGGTCCGCGGTGTACACCTTCACGATGTTGGAGAGGTTGAGCAGGGTATCGGCCTGGAAGCGCTCGGCCAGCAGCACCGCGTCGTAGTCCGTGGAAAAGCCCGGCTTCCAGCCGGCGGCCACCATAATCCGCCCGGGGAACACGCTGACCGCGGTTGGATCGGTGATCACCTGCTCCAGGCAGACCTCCCGGAACAGCTGTCTTAGCAGCTCCGCGTTCAGGCGGGTGGCGGCGATGCCGATCCAGTCAAGGACGTCAGTATCCGCCTCCGGAACAACCGCCCGGTAGGCTCTCTGGTACTCCCGGGCTGGTGCGCCGCCGCCGCAGACCAGGATCAGGCGGCTGTCCGGCCTCCTCTCCAGGTACTCGAGAATCGCGGCCCGAAAGGCCAGCAGGAAGTTCGAATCGACCTTGTCCGGAACGACGATCGATCCGCCCAGGGAAATCACTTTCGTGGTGCTCATCCGTCCCTCCTGTTCCCGCAGTAGTGTATGAGGAAAAGGGGCGGACGTTCAAGCAACCTGCGGATGCAACCAAAAGGATTGAACAAACCCGGATCTACAGGTATACAGATCGTTATGAAAGTACTGATTTCGGACAAAACGGATCCTATCTGTGCGCAAACGCTGAAAGATTTTTCCGGCATAGAAGTGGAGGAGCGAGGGGGCATGAGCCCCGAACAACTGCTGCAGGAAATTTCCGGCTACGAAGCCCTGGTGGTCCGTTCGGCCACCAAGGTCACCGCTCAGGTCGTCGCGTCAGGGAAGAAGCTCAAGGCGATCGGCCGGGCCGGCGCCGGAGTGGACAATATCGACATCCGGGCGGCCACTGACAGGGGAATCGTTGTGATGAACACCCCGGGAGGCAACGCCAATGCCGTGGCCGAGCTGGCCGTGGGTATGATGTTCGCTCTGGCCCGAAAGCTCCTCGCGACGGCCGAGGGTATGAAGGCGGGCCGCTGGGAGAAAAAGGGGTACCAGGGCGGGGAGCTGGCCGGCAAGACCCTCGGACTGCTGGGCATCGGCCAGGTCGGCGCCCGGGTCGCCCGCAAGGCCGCGGCTCTGGATATGAAGGTGTTGGCCTGCGATCCTTTCGTCACACCGGAAAAAGCTCAAGGATTTGGAGCCGAGCTCTGCGAGCTCGACCGGCTGTACGGGTCAAGTGACTACATCAGCCTGCACCTGCCCAAGAACGAGCAAACCACCGCTATGATCAACGCCGAGGTCTTCGCCAAGATGAAGCGCGGCGTTTTTCTGATCGACTGCGCCCGGGGAGGCATCGTAGTGGAAGCCGACCTGCTTCAGGCGCTGGAGCAGGGCCAGGTAGCCGGCGCGGGCATCGATGTCTATGAAAAGGAGCCGCCGGAGGACTGGTCACTGGCAAAGCATCCGGGGGTCATCGCCACCCCACACATCGGGGCCGCGACCGCTGAGGCTCAAGTTGTGGTGGCGGAGATGATCGGCCGACAGATAGGGCAGTACCTGAGCGAGGGCAAGGTCGTCCACGGCGTCAACCAGCCGTAGATGCGGGTGGAAATGCCGGAACCGGCAATGTAGCCTCCCGGACGATTATGCTGTATATTTTAGTCTAGGAAGCTTCAAAAAACATGGCTCGAGACATTTCAGATATACTCGAATCCTGGGAGTTTGATGCGGACAATCAGGTACGCATCATTCAAGCCGGCAACGGCAGAGAGGTGCTCCAGATCCGGCAGCCTCTGGGAATCGAACAGTACGAGTTGGACGGCCGGCCAGACGGCAAGACCCCGGAAGGCAGGGAGTGCTACCTCGATGGCCTGCAGGAGCGGCTCCAGGACTACATTCAGGCTAACGGCACCGACGAAGGTTTTCAGGTGACCCGAGAGCAGTTCCGGATGCTTCAGAACGAAGGCATCATCTACTACTATCGCTACCTGATCCTGTTTCAGATCGGGGATTTCGAGCGTACCGTGCGGGACACGGAGCACAACCTGCAGCTCTGCGATCTGGTGGGGAAGTATGCGGAGAGCGATGAAGATAAAAACGAGATCCTTCAGTATCGTCCCTACATCCTGCGCATGTTCGCCATCGCCAAGGCGATGATCTCCCTGCATCAACAGTTGAAGGCGGCGGCCAAAGAAATCCTGGAATCCGCAATCGACGAGATCGAGAACATGCCGGCCATCGACACCCCGGCGTTTCAATTCGAACGGATCCGTTCTCTGAAATACCTCCGTTCGACCCTCAAGCAGGTGTTGGAGCAGAAGATGTCCCCCCTCGACCAGTTGAAGAAGCAGCTGGATTCAGCCGTGGAAGAAGAAAACTACGAACTGGCCGCAGAGCTGCGAGATAAAATTCGAACTCTGAAAAAAGAGTTCGAGCTTTAAGGACCCCATTTCAACCTCCCCGATTCCGGAGACGAGATTGCAGTTTCAAAAGAAGAAGATTGCTGATCCGGATAGTCTGCTCCAGGATGCCTGGAGCACAGACTTCCGCTGGTTCGAGAGGAAGCGCTTTGCCAACGAGGTTGCCAAGGATTTCTCCTCCAGAACCCGGAGGCGAAAGCTCGAACTGAAGATCCACAAATCGAGCTGTTTCGCCTGGGTACTTGCTCCCTATCAATATGGAGATTTCATGGCCCAGGCCAAGCTGCACATCAGCCGGGAGAACGGACACTCCTCGGCAGGTTTCGTATTCCGCTACAACAACGAGGACAATTTCTACTATTTTCTGCTGTCCAACCGCAACCGTTTCCGCTTCGATGTGGTGTTTAATAAAAATCCGATCCATCTGATCGAATGGACGGCCATTCCGAAGACCGTGGAGGAAGCAAGCGAGCTTCGTATCATCGCCAGGGACAACACCTTTTCCTTTTTCCTGGGAGACGAGTGGCTGGCGGAAACGAACGACGACATGTTGAAGACGGGATTTGTGGGATTTGCCGCCCAGAACTACGAAGAAAAGAATGAGGGGGTCTTTTTCCTGAACAGCCTGAAAATCGAATCCCGGGCCGTGCAGGTGGAACAGGAATATCTGCGTTGGTCCCGCTACGTCCCGGTTTCACCGCAGTCCCGGATCACTCTGGCCCAAACCTACGCGGACATGGGCATGCATTCAGAGGCGGTGGTGCAGCTGAAGGCTGCGGTGAAACACCTCCCCGACTCGGCGGAGCTCCATTTGCTGCTGGCCCGGACCTACACCCAGCTCAAAGCGTATCGGGAAAGCCTCTCTTACCTGGATCGGGTACTGGAGCTCGATCCGGACAATGATCAAATCCGTTTGGAAAAGGCCGATGTTCTCTTCCTGGAAGGGGATTTCCTGAGCTGCCGGGATTATGTAGAATCGATACTGTCCCGCTATCCAAAGGATCCCCAGCTGCGAAATCTTTTGGGACGAAGCGAGTACAACCTCGGCAATTGGGAAAAAGCCGCCGGCCAGTATCGGGAGGCCATCGACCTGGACCCCGAGAACGCGGTCTATCGGGTCAACCTGGCCCGCTGCCGGGAACGGGCGGGGGATGCGGGGCAGGCGGTGAGCCTGTACCTGGAGGCGGCCCGGCAGCTGTTCCGTCAGGAGTTGTACGATGAGCTGTCTCTGGTTTTGGCCCGATTGAGCAATTTGGTGCCGCCCGATTCGGATCAGGCCTATGAGCTGAAGTCCTTCGAGGCCAAGATGCTTTTCCACGAGGGCAAGAAGCATCAGGCTGAAGCTCTGTTCTCCGAGGTGATCGGCTCCGGGTACAGCGACAGCGGCATTTATTATTTGAACGGTTTGCTGCTGATCGGGAAGCAGGACAGAACCGCGGCCGAGGTTCATCTGACCAAGGCTGCGGAAATCGATCCGGATTATCCCCTGTACTGGTTCCGGCTGGCGGAGAACCGATTCCTCCTGGGTGAGAACCCATGGCAGGCTCTCGAGAAAGCCTATGCCCTGAAGCCTGAGGATCCCTGGATCAACAACCTCCGGGGGCAGGTGCTGCTCAGGGAAAAACGCTACGCCGAGGCTCTTCCCTGCTTTCAAAAGGCTCTGGAGTCCGCATCCGAGGCGGCGAGCATCTACAGGAACTACGCCGAATGCCTGATGCGAATGGAGCGGGGGGAGGAAGCTCTGCAGCTTCTGGCAACGGGAATCGAGAAGGCCGAGGGACCGACTGCCGGCGGCTCGAAGGAGGAATTGGGCTCCCTGCACAACCAGCGGGGGAATTGCCTGGTAGAGCTCCGGAGGTATGCAGCGGCGATCGAGGATTACGAAAAGGCTCTGGAGCTGGTTCCGGACAGCAGGGACTACATGCAGAACTGCGCCGCCTGCTGCATAGAGCTGGACATGATCATGCGGGCGGAAGAACTGCTGAACAATCTGTTGGAGGAGCAGGAGAGCGCCTCTCTGTACAACCTGACCGGCAATTTGGCCTTCGTGACGGGAGAGCTCGAACGCGCCCGCCTGGCCTATCTGGAGGGGCTGAAGCTGGAGGAGGACAATAGGGAGATCAAACTCAACCTGCTGTCCCTGTTTATCGAAACCGACAAGGGTGAGAAAGCCGGAGAGCTGCTTGCCGAGATGCGGGGGTGGGCGGATCCTCCGGAGCGCTGCGCTCATCTCCAGGATCGATTTCAGGAACGATTCGAAGAGCTCTTGGAATGCTCGGCCTGCGGCCGACAGTGGCGGGTGCCGAAGAAGCTGCCGCCGCAGCCCGCCTTCACGATCCGCGGGGAGCCTCCCGGGGAGGCGCCGGCGGGGCGATGCGAGCAGTGTGGTAGGGTCTACTGCGTAGCCTGCGCCTCCGAATGGGTCGAGGACGGAAGACTCATGTGCCCCGAATGCAACAACCGTCTGCGCCTGAACGACGATTCATTGAAGTATCTGCTGCTGCAGTACGTGGGTGAGGAGTAGGGCGCCTGCCGCCCGCAGAAGCGGTTTGCGTTTCACCCCATTCGCGGTTCAGCTTGACAAACGGGGGAGTTTCAGTAAGATGGGAGCGAGCGAATAGATTGAGACAGTCATCAATTTCTTTCTATATAATAGTGATCCTCATCCTCTGTGTCCCCGGGCTCCTCTCCGCTCAGGAGATCCAGACCGCGGAGAACTACTTCGACGAAGTTTCCGCCCGCTACGGCAAGATCCAGGATTACACGGCGACCATCTCCATAACCCAGGGAGAAACGGTCATGACCGGGAAGCTGTACTACAAGAACCCGAATCTGCTTCGTATCGATTTTACCGATCCTGAGGATCAGGTCCTGGTTACCAACGGTACGGAGCTGACCATCTACATTCCCCGCTACGAGGTGATCCTGGTGCAGAAGTTGCGGCGCAGAAGCCAGGCGGCGCTGGCCAGTATGGCTTCCGAACAGGGACTTCATCTTCTGAAGAAGAACTACGGGGTCGCCTACCTCAGCGGTCCGGGATTCGTTCCCCTGGAGGAGGGGTCCGACGAGCAGGTGCGCAAACTGAAGATGGAGAGCCGGTCCACGGCGGAGGGATTCCGTCAGATCGTGCTGGCCGTAGGCCGCACCGGGCTGATCCGGCGGATCACGGGGGTTACGATCGGGTATGAGGAGTTCGTGCTCGACCTCACCGATATCATAGTGAACCAGAACATCCCGGATACTCGCTTTGAATACGACTCGCCACCCTATGCGAATGTCTACAACGATTTTCTGTTCGAGGCGGAAGAATAGATGGAATCCGTAGGTCAGAAGCTCAGAGAGAGCCGGGAGCAGCACAACTTTTCCATCGAACAGGTGGCCCGAGACACCCACATCTCGAAGCAGTACCTTGAAGCCCTGGAGGAGGAAAATTTCACCACCATCCCGGGGGAGACCTATATCATCGGCTTCCTGCGGAACTACGCCGAGTATCTGTCTCTGAATCCGGAAGAGATCGTTACCCTGTACAAGAATATCCAGATCCAAGAGCAGCCCCTCCCGATGACCGAACTGCTCGAACCCGTGGGGCCCAAAGCCTTCCCCAGGATTTTGGTCCTGGTAGTGGTCATCCTGGCCGTGCTCGGAGTGGGGGGGTATCTTCTGTACCGTTATGTGATCGCCACTCCCAGACCGGCTCGTCCGCAGCCGGAAGTGGTCCAGCAGGCAGCCGAGCAGGCGGAAGGGCTGGAGTTCGTGTTCCAGGATGAGGCGATGACCCGCTGGTTCAGCCAGGATGATACGATTGGCTTTCCGTTGAACGGAAACACCTACCGACTGCAACTGATCGACATTGGCAGGACGCTTACCGTGAAGGTGCCCGGCGGCACTCTGGACATGACGGTGGGCCAGGACAGACAGCTGGACGTGAACGGCGACGGGCGCAATGATCTGCGCATCCTGCTCAACGACCTCGATGCCACGGGCGTGGCGAAACGGGCAAACCTGAGCCTCTATAAGATAACCAAAGCCACCCCGCCCCAGGTTGCCGAGGCTGCCGAGGCCCCCGCAGCTGAGCAGAGCGCCTTAAACGAGGAAGGGGAGGGTGCTCTGACGACGGCGGGCGAGGCTGTTGCGGGCGAGGCGGTTACCTCCGAGGCGGTCGTGCCCGAGGCCGCGGCGGGGGCAGCCTCAGTTATCAGCGCCGATGCTCCCTCGCCGTTCCGGGTATCCATATCCTTTCGTGGCTACTGCCTGTTCCGCTACCTCGTTGACAATGATATCCGGGAGGAGAGATTCTTCCATAAAGGAGAGAGCTTCTCTCTGGATGCAAAGAACGAGGTGCAGTTATGGATTTCGAATGCAGGCGTTGTGCGTCTGATGGTTGCCGGCAGAGAACTGGAAGCTGGCCGCCCCGGAGCAGTAATCACCAAACAGATCCGCTGGCGCCGTGATGAGGACAGCGGCCAGTACATATTGGAAGTGGTTACCACAGAATAGCCGTTCATTCCCATGACATTCTTTATCGAGAGTCTCGGCTGTGCCAAGAACCAGGTCGATTCCGAATACCTGATTGCAGACATGGAGGCCAGGGGTTTGCGTTGGGTCGCGAACCCCGAAGAGGCTCAAATCATTATCGTCAATACCTGCGGTTTCATCACCAGTGCCAAAGATCAATCGATCCGGACCTCTCTATCTCTCAAAGACCGCTTCCCGGAGAAGAAGGTGATCATGCTGGGCTGCCTGGTTCAACGCTACGGACCGGAGCTGGAACGGGAGATGGGGGAGATCGACGGCTTCGTCGGGTTGAACGATCCGGAGGGATTGTGGCGGTTGCTGTCATCCGGAGACGGCGGACGTGCAGCCTCGATCGAGACCGACGGTCCGCGGTTGCAGTCTCGCCGCCGCTTTCTCTCCTTCCCCGGAAGCGCCTACGTGAAGGTGGCGGAGGGGTGCTCTAACCACTGCAGCTACTGCGCCATTCCCCTGATCCGGGGGGAGCTGGTCAGCAGACCTGCCTGGGAGATCATGGAAGAGATCGAGGAGCTGCTGCGGCGAGGCGTCGTCGAGATCGTTCTCATCGCCCAGGACCTGGCCTCCTACGGACAGGATCGGGGAGGACGGGAGCTGGTAGCGCTGGTGAAGTCCATCATCCGGCTCGAACAGCAGTTTTGGCTCCGCCTCCTCTACCTCCATCCGGATCATTTCCCCCTTGAGCTGCTCGACGTCGTGGCCGACGATCCAAGGGTGCTGCCCTATTTCGACATCCCCTTTCAACACGCAAGCCGCGAAGTTCTGGCCAAGATGGGCCGAAGCGGCTCTGCGCAGAGGTATGCAAAACTGGTGCGGGATATCCGCGGTCGCATCCCCGAAGCGGCGATCCGCTCGACTTTTCTGGTCGGGTTTCCGGGGGAGAGCGAGGATGATCTGGAGGAGCTGCTCTCGTTTCAGCGGGACTGCGCCCTGGATTGGGTAGGGGTCTTTACCTATTCCCGGGAAGAGGGCACGCCCGCCTACAAGCTGGCAGGGAGAGTGAAGAAAACCGTGGCGGAGGCGCGCACACGGGTGGTCGAGCAGGCACAGATCGGGATCAGCGAACGGCGCCTGGACAGGCAGGTGGGGCGAACCCTCGATGTTCTGGTGGAGGAGGGGTTTGAGGGAGAGAGACTGTACCTGGGCCGCGCCTATCTGCATGCCCCTGAGGTAGACGGCCTGGTGGTCGTCAAAGCCGGGAGCCTCGAGCCGGGGAGGATCTACCCGATGCGGATCGAAGGCCGAGCGGGGATCGATTTGGAGGCCTCTCTTGCCTGACTATCTGAGCGCGTTGAATCCTCAGCAGCGGGCGGCGGTACTGCACACCGGTGCACCGTTGCTGATCCTGGCCGGGGCGGGCAGCGGGAAAACCCGGGTGATCACCACCAAGATCGCCTATCTGATCGACAATCAGGGCCTGGAGCCGAGCTCAATATTGGCCGTGGCTTTCACCAACAAGGCGGCCGACGAGATGAGGGACCGTGTCCGCTCACTGACCCCTACCGGAGGGGAGGTGATGATCAAGACCTTTCACGCCTTCGGGGCCTGGTTGCTGCGGCGCTACGGAGGGGAGATCGGCATCCTGCGCGGGTTTACGATCTGCGACGATGAGGATTCGTTCTCTCTGCTGAAACAGATCGTGCAGAAAGAACCGGGGGACAAGCTCCCCCAGCACCGGTTGAAGGAGATGGGCGCCTGGATTGCTCGGGCCAAAGACCACTGTCTGCTCCCGCAGGATGATCTTTCCGCTCTGGAATCTCAGGGCGGGATTCCCGGACTGGACGCCTTCGAGATCTACCGGCTGTATCAACAGCGCCTGGAGCAAAGCGGATGTCTGGATTTCGGCGATCTGCTGGTGCGGGCCGTCAGGCTCCTTGAAAGCCGACCTGAGATCCGGGACCAAATCAGGGGGCGTTTCCGGGCGATCCTGGTCGACGAGTACCAGGATTCCAACTACGCCCAGTTCCGCCTGCTGCAGCAGCTTCACGACGGGCACAACTATCTGTGTGTCGTCGGGGATGAGGATCAATCGATCTACAGTTTTCGCGGGGCGGAGCTGGAAAACATTCTGAGTTTCTCCGACAAGTTTCCCGGCACGCAGATCGTCCGCCTGGAGGAAAACTACCGTTCGACCCAGACGATCCTGGAGGTCGCCACCAGGGTCGTGGAAAACAACCGGAACAGACTCGGCAAGAATCTGTTTACCCGCAAGTCCGCCGGATCTCCCGTACTGCTTGCCTATCTGGAGGACCCGGAGGCGGAGGCCCTGTTCTGCGCCGAACGGCTGGCGGGCGTGGGGCTCTCCGAAAACGCAATCCTCTATCGGATGAACTTCCAATCCCGGGTTTTCGAGAGTCTCTTTGCCCGGCTGGGGATCCCCTACCGGGTCGTAGGCACGGTCCGCTTCTACGAGCGACAGGAGGTCAAAGATGCCCTGGCCTACCTCACGCTGCTGGTGAATCCCGCAAACGAACTGGCCTTCCGACGGGCGATCGCGAAACCGCGGCGCGGAATCGGGGCAAAGAGTCTGGAGGCGATCCTGGAGCGCAGAGGCGGCGCAGGTGATCTGCTCGAGGCGGCTTCTCGGAGCCTCTCCACCGCTACAGCCAAGACCGCCAAAGGACTGCGTACCTTCCTGTCACTGGTTGAATCACTGCGCGTGAGACTCTCCGAAGCACGGCAGGGCGCTCTGAGTGAGGTGGTGCACCGGCTAATCATGGACTCCGGACTTGTCGATTATTATCGTGAACGGGATGAATCCGACGGCACGGAGAAGGTGGGAAACCTGGAGGAGTTGATCAACGCGACCACGGAATATCCGGCAACCATGGAGGGCTTGAGCCTGTTCCTGGAATCCCTGATGTTGGGTGCTTCGGAGGAGGATCCATTTTCGAAAACGGAGAAGGTTACCCTGATCACCGCTCACAACACCAAAGGATTGGAGTTCGACAGGGTGTTCATCACCGGCCTGGAAGATGGTATCTTTCCCCACTACTCGAGCACGGTCGGCGGGCTTCCCGTAGCCGGGACCGAGCTGGAGGAAGAGAGGCGTCTGTTCTACGTCGGGGTTACCCGCGCCAGGGAGCAGTTGTATCTGACCACCTGCAGAAAACGGCGGGTATTCGGAACGCTGCAGGGCAGCCAACCCTCCTGCTTTTTGAGCGAGATTCCCAGAGAACACCTCCACGTGTACGGCAGCGAGCCGCCGGCGGAGGACGGCTATCCGCCGGGCTGCGGCGTTTATCACGACGATTACGGTTCCGGAATCATCAACAGGAGGTGGGAGGTCGATGGAGTGACGATGGTGTCGGTTCGTTTCGATTCGGGGAAAATAGCCCGGTTCCCGCTCAAGTACTCGAGACTGGAGCGGATCAGTGCGGATCCATAGGGGGCGGAAAGATGCATAAGGCTCATCCGGATCCCCAGATTGACGCAAAAATACGCAGAAGCCTGCGGTATTCCCTTCTCGATGGGGCCTCGTTTTCTCTCATGCTCGGATCGGCGGAGAGCTATTTCCAGGCATTTGCCATTTTTCTCAAAGCAACCGTATCCCAGGTCGGTATCGTGTATACGATTCCCATGTTTGCCGCGTCGGTGATCCAGCTGCACGGCGGCTCTCTGCTGCGCTGGTTCCGCAGCCGGAAGAACCTAACGGTGCTGACCGGGGCGCTCCGCAGTCTGCTGTTTGTCCCGCTGATTCTGGTCTACTACATGGGGGTGGCCCGGGTTTGGATCCTGCTCGGCATCATCTGCCTGTACTTCGCACTGAACTACGTACCGATCCCCGCCTGGACCTCGTGGATGCGGGATCTGGTGGATGAGAACCGCCGGGGAGCCTACTTTTCCCGCCGGAACCGGATCTCCAACCTGGTAGCACTGTTAGGCATCGTGTTTGCCGGGCTCATCCTCGAATATTTCAACGTACGCCCCTTTCTGGGGTTTACCCTGATCTTCTGCGTCGCCCTGCTGGGCAGTATCGGGTCCACGGTCTTCCTCTCCTTGAAGTACGACGTTCCCTATTCCGAGACACTCCCGGATCGAGAGGGGTTCTTCCGATTTTCGATCCAGATGTTTCGTTCCAACTTCGGCAGATTCGTCCTGTACAATTTCTCCCTGTATTTGGCGGTTTTCTTTTCCGGTCCGTTCTTCGTGCCCTATATGTTGAAAGACCTGGGTTTCAGCTATTTCCAGTTCATGATCGCCACCTCCCTCACCGTGCTGTTCAAATTCGTAACCCTTACCCTGTGGGGAGAGTTGGGTGATCGCTACGGGAATAAAAAGATACTGGTTCTTGCCTCCCTGTTTATCACCACCCTGCCCTTTCTTTGGATCGTGAGCCGGGCTTTCTGGTGGATCTGCCTGATCCAGGTGTTCGGCGGCTTGGCCTGGGCCGGATTCGACATATCGGCACTCAACTTCGCCTACGACGTATTGCCCTCGGAGAAGGTAGCCCGCCATACCTCGTATCTGATCTTCTACAGGGGCCTGGCCATCTTTATCGGGGGATTGATCGGGGGATTGCTGATCCACCGTTTCAGTCTCTTCGGCTCCCGATACTACGGGAATTTCTTTTTCTCCGGGGTGCTTCGAGTACTGATTGCCGTTCCCTTTCTTTTCTTCCTGAAAGAGGAGAGGGCCGTGGAGCACATCTCCTATCGCGACCTGATGTTCAAGCTCATGTCCGTCGGACCTCGGCGGGGCTTGCAGCTGTTTCTGATCGGCAAGGCGAAGAAGAACCCGAAGGAAAACGCGGAGGACACTGCGGAGGAGTAGCGAAGGTGAGGGATCTGAAGCGGCGGATACCGGTTGTTCGAAGGGCTCGGGAGTATCATCTCTACTCCGTTTCCGGCAAACGGTACCTCGATCTTTGGCAGAACGGGGGACAAACTCTTCTTGGCCACAGACCGGGCCGCTTGACCACTGTTTTGAAAGACACGATCTCCAAAGGGCTCATCGCCGATCTGCCGTCGGTGTTCGGTGGAAGGTTGATCCGCATGCTGAAGATTATGTTTCCCGCTTATCGGGAATTCCGCCTTATCGGGAGTCCGGCCGAAGCACTGCAGCTCGCCTCCCTGTATCTCGGTCGAAGCGTTGACGCCGCTGAGGTGATCGATCCGCTCCTCCAGCCGGGACCGGCCGAGGATAGGCCGGTGAGCTTCTGGCGACCGCTGTTGCCCGATCCGCCCGCCGCCGAAGTGCTGTTCCCCGTACTTCCCTTGGCTATGGCCGGGGCTCCCCTGGTTGTGTGTTTTCGCGGCAGCCCGCCGCGGGATTTTCCCGCACAGGCTCCCATCTCCGGGGTCCTTTTGGCGGGGTTGCTGCGCAGCCTGCATGAGCTGCGGCACTTTACCATGCCGCCGTGGGTTCGCCCGGATCTGCTAGCCGGCTGTGCCGGATGGAGGCGGGAGCAGCTGTACCTTATACCGGAGTTCGATCTTGCAGATTACGAGCGGGTGTTCGAAGCATTTTTGGACGCGCAGGTGCTGCTCAGTCCCGAAGCGCCCTACCTCAGCATCTTGCCGGGCGGAGAAATCTCGAAAGGGGAGCTCGGAAAAATGATTGGACTATTTCGCACATATCCGGGAGAATAGAGCTATGGAGCCGGTAGAGTTCGCCGTGCTGCTTTCCAGACTGGCAACCGGGGCGATCGCCACTTTTTTCGCGATCCTGCTCTGGTCTCAAACCCGGGACGTTTCCTGGGTACTGGTCATCATAGGCACTCTGGTAAGCTACGCGGAAATCGTGTTCACGACCCTGGAGACCTTCGGGGTTGTCAGCAGCGATTTATTCTATATATCGGGCTTTCCGGTGTTCGAAATGGTTTTGGTCAATCTGCCGCTGGTCTTCCTCACCCTGGCCTTCATTTCCATGATCGTGAGGAAGCGTCTTCCCTAGAAGCGTCTTCCCTAGGGTCACAGTTTCTTCTGGAGTTCCTTGATCTGATCCCGCAGCAGCGCGGCTTCTTCGTAGTTTTCATCCTCCACCGCTTTTTGCAGTTCTTTTTCCAGGTAGGCAATCTGGGATTGGATCTCCGTCGATTTGGAGGCTTGTTTTTCCTCGGTCGAGGAAATCGGGATGCCCGCCTCGTCCACCACGCCCTCGTCGATGAAGATCGGGCACTTGGCGCGTACCGCCAGAGCCACGCAGTCGGAGGGACGGGAATCCAGGATGACGTCGGTTCCGTTTCGGTTGAGGATGAGTCTGGCGTAGAAGGTTCCCTCCTTTAGCTCGGTTATCTCGATGCGGGATACCTTCACCTCCAGCTCCTGCAGGGTGGACAGCAGCAGATCGTGGGTCAGAGGCCGCGGCATCTTGTGGTTGGCCAGGCCGATCAGGATGGCCTGGGCTTCCAGGGAGCCTATAAAGATGGGTACGGCCACTTCCGCGCCGATCGGCTTGATGAGCACGGCGCTGCCCTGTTCGGCTTTGGCTACTGTCCACACTTCCGCTGGTACCAACATTGCTACTCTCTGCTAAATCCTCCTACAATAATAGAGAAAAACTCAGGCTCAGGCAACCGGCTTGCCTTGACCACGGTCTCATGTTTGGCTGTTCTGGTGCAACGGGGCTTCCGTACCGGATCGCGTGCCTGTCACAGAAAAACATTTGATGCGTGGAATTGAAGTGCAATCGGCTGTAGAATCACAGATGTAGCAAATGATTGGGATGAGCCAGGAGGAGAATAAGATGGCAGAGTTTAACTTCGATGGAAAGATTCTGAGGAATCGCTCGGGTCAGAAGATGGGGGAGATAGACAGGACGTCCATCAGGGCGTGGAACAGCGCTCTGCTCGGTGAAATTGACCGGAAGAACATCAGGGATTCCCGCGGGAAAAAGGTCGCCGAGTTTGACGGGAAGACCCTCAAGGATGATTTGGGGAACAAGCTGATTTCTCTCCAGGAACTCCAAAAAATCATAGACGGCGAGGGAGGAATCAACTTGGCGGCTATGTGGTACTTTTTCGTCAAGAAATAGTTATAGGTTGTAGTTGAAGGTTTCCAACCATTACGATATTCTCGGTGTGACGGTTGCGGCGACTGCCGAACAGATCAAGTCAGCGTTCAGAAAATCGGCATTGCAGCATCATCCGGATACGAACGATAGTCCCGAATCCGCAGCCCGTTTCAGGATCATCTACAATGCCTACAGCATTCTCTCGAACTCGACAAAGCGTCGGGACTACGATGCCTACATCAAAACCAGCGCGGTTTTCGGAGATTCCGACGGATCTTTCGGTGGTCCGAATCGAAAGAGGAGCCATCGACGGATACCAGGTTCCCGATCCGTCCTGGCAACCGTCCTGGATCATCTGAACTATATCCTTTGGGATATAGAAGATCTGATGCGCTCGAAGCCCGACTGGAAGCGTACACTCGACGGTTTGTCGCTACGCGAATATGTAGAGAAGATGCTGGGCTTCGTCGACAAGTGGGTCCTGAGCACGAGCGGATTTCCGGACTACTTCTTCCAAGCAAGAAAAATAAATAAGCCTGCCGAGGCTGGAATCATCTACCAAGGAACCGAATCGGGGCACCGGCCCTTTGTCGATTTGGATGACTATTTCTACAATATCCGGAGAAGAACAGACAAACTTCTGAATCGTGCAAAACTTGTTGATCTGCTCGAGCCGGTGCCGGGAACCGCGATCCGTATCATTGATTGCCTCTTAGAAGCCCATAACCTCAGCGTCCACTACCTGGGACACCTCAAAAGTGCACTGGCCGGCGAAGCCGAACGGATCCCGCCGTTTCGTCATTCAGATCCCTGTTTCGAGAGCGGATACAGCATAAGAAAGGCGTCATCCGCAGGGCATCCGAATTCGTGAGAACCATGGTCCTGAGGAAGCTCATCAACGATCCCTTTGCTGTGGAGGCGTGGACGGTGCCCCGGCCTGATCATCGGAACGGAACGCGCTGGCGAGGGCAGGGCGAACGTGCTATCGTGAGGGCGGTCGAGCCGGCAGACGGCGAGCCGAACAATCGCCGGCCACCAAGGGGGAGATGCTCATGACCGATCCTCGTATCGATTCCCTGGCGGAAATCCTGGTGCGCTACAGTACCAAGGTAAAATCCGGAGACCTGGTGGGAATCACCGGAATTCCCTTCTCCTCGGAAGCTATGCCCCTGATGGAAGCTGTTGTCCGGGAGGTGCTGCGGGCCGGAGCCCACCCGCTTCCCTATCTGGAAACGCGATTTACCGAGGGTCTGGACAGAATCTTCTATAAAGAGGGCAGTGACGTTCAGCTGGAGTACCTGGAACCGTGGGCCGAACAGAGGATCCGCTCGTTGGACTGCGATATCAAGATCATGGCCGCAACCAACACCCGCCGTCTGTCCGGAGCGGACAGCTCCAGGATCGCAATGCACAGCCGGGCCCGAGCCGATCTGTTCAATCTCCGCCTCAAGAGAGCCGCCGAAGGCTCTCTGCGCTGGGTCATCTCTCTGATGCCGACTGCGGCCTATGCCCAGGACGCGGAGATGAGCCTGGGCGAATTCGCCGATTTCGTGTTTGCCAGCACCTGCGCGGATCGAGACGATCCGATCGCTCTCTGGAAGCAGCTCTCCGAAACCCAGGCCGAACTTGTGAAAAAGCTTGCGGGTAAACGCACGGCTACCGTTCAGAGCCCGCATATCGACCTGGCCTTCTCCATCGAAGACAGGACCTTCGTCAACTGCGACGGTAACCGCAACATGCCTGACGGGGAAATCTTCACCTGCCCGGTGGAGGATTCGGTCAACGGGTGGATGGAATCTTCCTTCCCGGCCGTCCACAGAGGTGTTGATGTGGGCCGGGTGCGTCTGCGCTTCGAAGGTGGCCGGGTCGTGGAAGCGGAGGCGGAGAAGAACCAGAATTATCTGATCGCGATGCTCGACACCGACGAAGGCGCCAGGCGGGTCGGCGAGTTCGGGATAGGTACGAACGAACAGATCAAGGTATTTACCAAGAATATGCTCTTCGACGAGAAGATCGGCGGCACGATACATCTGGCTCTTGGAACCAGCTACCCCGAAACCGGAGGGGTGAACAGGAGCGCAATCCACTGGGATTTGCTCTGCGACATGCGGAAGGGTGGTACCATCACAGTTGACGGAAAGCGGGTCTATGAGGCAGGAAAATTTGTGATCTAAAAATGAATTGGAGGAAGAAATGAGCGCAAAGGCGTTGGTGGCCTATGCCACCAAGTACGGGGCAACGGCGGAAATTGCCGAAAAGATCGGGGAAGTGCTGGGCCGGGCCGGTGTTTCCGTCGACGTGTTGCCCGTGAACCGGGTCAAGGATCTGGGCTCCTATGAGGCTGTCGTGCTGGGCAGCGCCGTGTACATCTTCCGCTGGCGCAGGGAAGCGTCCCGTTTCCTGAAGGTGAACGAGAAACAGCTTTCCGAGCGGCCGCTGTGGATCTTCTCCAGCGGGCCTACGGGCAAAGGGGATCCGGTGGAGCTCACAAACGGCTGGCGCTTTCCCAAAGCGCTGCAACCGCTGCTCGATCGTATACAGCCGCGGGAGGTCGTTGTTTTTCACGGTGCCATCGATGCGGACAAGATGAAAGGACTGGAAAGATGGATGATCAAGAAGGTCGGCGCAGCTGCGGAGGATTCGCGAGACTGGGAAGCCATTGCAGCCTGGGCCAAAAACGTCGCCTCGGCCATCGCTGCGGAGCCCGGACCGGATAAGTAGCCGTACGCCGGCCGGACGATTCTCGGCTGCTACAGCCGGGAACGAGGAGCGAACCCGTCAGACGAAGGAAAGAGAAGAAATGGGTATACAAAATCAGATCCCCGACATCGAGGCGACGGCATCGAACGATACAGACCTATACAGAACCGCCGGCATCGCGGCTCTGATCACGGTCGCTGTGATGGTCTTGGAGATGTTCATTCACGATCCCGATCTACGTCGCTCTCTACCTGATCCACCGCAGGGGCCACGGGGCCTTTGCAGCGCTGGCCGCAATCCTTTACTTCGTGGGTGTAGCGATCCATCTCTCCAACAACACGGCCTTTTCCATGCTCTCCTTGAGCCTGCTCTGGGACGTGCTGATTGCCGTCAAATTTTTACGGGTTGGATTTCGCGGACAGGTGGCAACCTGAAACGGGGATCGTTAACGAGATTTTGATTTCTGCGGAAAGAGAATGAGCAGGGCGTCGAGGATCGTCTCGGCCATGTGAAAGTTCATCGTGGTGCGAACCTCCCGGGGCAGCTCATCGATGTCTTTGCGGTTCATCTCCGGCATCAGTACATCGGTCATGCGGTTGCGATGAGCGGCCAGCACCTTGTCCTTTATCCCGCCGATGGGAAGAATCCTTCCGGTGAGGGTGATCTCGCCGGTCATGGCGTAGCCCTTCTGGACCGCTTTCCCACGGATGGCGGACAGCAGGGCGGCGCTGATGGTGATGCCCGCAGACGGGCCGTCCTTCGGGATGGAGCCTTCCGGTACGTGGATGTGGATGTCCCGATCCTTGCTGAAATCCGGCGGGATCTTCAGGTCATCGGCGTGGGCGCGCAGAAAAGAGAGGGCCGTCTGGGCGCTTTCCTTCATCACCTCCCCCAGACTCCCCGTCAGGATCAACTCGCCCTTACCCTCCAGAAGCGCTACCTCCACCGGGAGCAGCCTGCCGCCCAGCTCGGTCCAGGCCAGTCCGTAGACCAGGCCGGGTTTCGCCGTGGGATCGAGCATCTTCTCCTGGTACGACTCGTTTCCCAGGTACCCAGAGATGCGTTTGGGCGTGACGGTGATTGAAAAGCGCTTGGTCGTCTTTTCCGGTGCTTCCTCCGCCGCCTCCTGTTCATGTGATTCTTGTTCTCGTGATTCCGTCGCTTCCGCTTCAGCCGCCGGCAGCCCCTTTTTCACGGCCTGGCGGGCGATCTTGCGCAGCACCGTGGCGATCTGGCGTTCCAGGCTGCGGACACCGGATTCCATGGTGTAGCTGCGGATGATTTTCATGATCGCCGCTTCCTGAAAGGAGATCTTGGCCCAGCCCAGGCCGTTCTCTTCGAGCTGCTTGGGAATCAGGAACGCTTGAGCGATCTTCAGCTTTTCGAACTCGCTGTACCCGGGGATATGGATGATCTCCATACGGTCCTGCAGGGGGTAGGGGATGTTGTGCACCGAGTTTGCCGTTGTGATAAACATCACGTGGGAAAGATCGTACTGTACCTCCAGGTAGTGATCCATGAAGGTCGAGTTCTGCTCCGGATCCAGCACCTCCAGCAGGGCCGAGGCCGGATCGCCCCGAAAATCCGAGCTCATCTTGTCCACTTCGTCCAGCAGAAAAACGGGATTGCGGCTTCCCGCTTTGCGCATGGACTGCAGGATCTTTCCCGGGAGCGCCCCCACGTAGGTCTTGCGGTGACCGCGGATCTCCGCCTCATCCCGTACGCCTCCCAGGGAGATGCGCACGAAGTTCCGTCCCAGGGCCCGGGCCACGGATTTGCCTAAAGAGGTTTTCCCGGTTCCCGGCGGTCCGACGAAGCAGAGGATCGGACCCTTGGCCTGATTCCGATTCAAGAGGCGCACGGCTATGAAATCCAGGACTCGCTCTTTGACCTTCTTCAGGTCGTAGTGATCCTCATCCAGGATCTTGCGGGCATACTCGATGTCCCGGATCTCCTGGGTGCTGTCGGTCCAGGGAAGATCCACGATCCACTCGAGGTAGGTACGAAGTACGGCCGACTCGGGAGAGATCGGCTGCATCCGGGCCAGACGTTTCAGCTCCTTCTCGCATTTCTGATACACATCATCGGGAAGGTTCTTGCCTTTTAGCTTCGTCTCCAGGTCTTTCACCCCGGTGGGGTCGTCCTTATCCGTGCCCAGTTCTTTGTGGATCTCTTTGAGCTGTTCCTGGAGGAAATACTCCTTCTGGGTCTTCTGGATTTTTTTGCGCACCTTCGAGGTGATCTTCTGCTCGATCTCAAGGACCTGGGTCTCCATGGCCAGGGTGGTGGCCAGGTTCTCCAGGCGCTGGCGGATGTCGACCTGGGAGAGAAGCTCGATCTTCTTCTCCACCTTGATCGGGATATTGGAGCTGATCATGTTGACCAGCTTGTGCGGAGAATCCACCTTTTCGATTCCCGCCAGGATCTCTTTGGGGATCTTTTTATACAGGGCGTTGTAGCGATTGAACTCATTGACCACCGTGCGCGTCAGGGCGGACACGTCGGCGGCGATGTTCGGGCTCTCTTCAATGGTCCTCACTTGAACCTTGAAGAAAGCCTGAGATTCCAGGTAGCGAACGATATTGGCTCTCTCGTTCCCCTCCACCAGCAGGCGAATCGTGCCGTCGGGAAGCTTGAGCATCTGAAGGATCCTGGACACGGTCCCGATCGGATAGATATCCTCCTCCCCGGGTTCCTCCTCGTTGTTGTGCTTCTGGGTGGCCAGGAACAGCAGTTTTCCCTTGCCCATGGCCTCTTGAACGGCGCGGATGGACTTCTTTCGGCCGACGAAGAAGGGAACAACCATGTTGGGGAATATGACCATATCCCGCAAAGGTACGAGGCAGAGCTCAGTCCTAGAGGGAAAGATCTTCATGCAGTTTTCTTGTTGTCTACCAGTGTTATCTCAGGATCTACAGAATTTTCGACAACATCGGGGGTTACGATCACCCGCTTTTTCCCCTTGATCGAGGGGATGTCGTACATGATGCCCACCATTACCTTTTCCACGATGGCCCTTAAGCCCCGGGCGCCAGTTTTGATGGATTTCGCCTTTTTGGCGATGGCTTCGATGGCTTCATCCTGGAAGACGAGCTCCACGTCGTCCAGCTTCATAGAGGCCTGATACTGCTTGACGATGGCGTTGCGGGGCTCGGTGATGATGCGCTTGAGCACGTCCAGGCTAAGCTCCTCCAGGGTGACATTGATAGGGAGGCGGCCCACGAACTCCGGGATCAAGCCGAAACGGATCAGGTCGTCGGGATGCAGGTGGGAGTACAGCTCGATCAGATCCCGTTCATGGGTGGCTTTCACGTCGGCGCCGAAGCCCATGGGATGCTTGGATACGCGGGCGTCCACGATGTTGTCCAGTCCTACGAAGGCGCCGCCGCAGATGAACAGGATGTTGTTCGTGTTGATCTTGAGCATCTCCTGGTTGGGGTGCTTGCGTCCGCCCTGAGGGGGAACCGAGGCTACCGTGCCCTCGATGATCTTCAGGAGGGCCTGCTGCACGCCCTCGCCGGAAACATCCCGGGTAATGGAAACGTTTTCGGTTTTCCTCGAGATCTTGTCGATCTCGTCGATGTAGACGATCCCTTTTTCCGCCGCGGCGATGTTGTTGCCGGCATTCTGGATGAGCTTGAGGAGGATGTTCTCCACGTCCTCACCCACGTATCCAGCTTCGGTGAGGGTGGTGGCGTCGGCGATGGCGAAGGGAACCTTCAGCTTGCTGGCAAGCGTGCGGGCCAGGAGGGTTTTGCCGGTGCCGGTGGGCCCGATCATCAGAATGTTGGATTTCTCCATCTCCACATCCGGATCCAGTTTGTGGCCCAGGGCGATGCGCTTGTAGTGATTGTAGACCGCGACAGAGAGAACCCGCTTGGCCTGCTCCTGGCCGATTACGTACTGGTCGAGGTACTCCTTGATCTCCTTGGGAGTGGGGATGTCCTCTTTGAACTCGGCGGAGAGGAGCTCGTCCTCCTCGTCCAGGATCTTCTTGCAGACGACGACGCACTCATCGCAGATGTATACGCCGGGGCCGGCGATCAGCCGCCGGGCGGTGTCTGCGCTCTTCCCGCAGAAGGAGCAGACCTTGAGGCCTTCATTTCTTGCTAGTTTGCTCATTATTCTTCGGCCGTTCCAGGATCTTGTCTACCAGCTTGTACTCAACCGCTTCTTCGGCAGACATATAGTAATCTCTTTCCAGATCCTGGGCAATTACCTCTTCGTTCTTGTCGGTGTGACGGGCAAAGTACTGAATGATCAGTTTCTTCATCCGCACGATCTCCCGGGCCTGAATCCCGATATCCGCCGCCTGCCCGGCTACTCCGCCCCAGGGCTGATGGATGAGAATACGGGAGGAGGGCAGCACGAAACGTTTTCCCGGTGTCCCGCAGGTCAGAAGTAACGCTCCCAGGGAGGCTGCCTGACCCAGACAGATCGTCTGCACATCCGGTTTTATGTACTGGATCGTATCGTAGATGGCCAGCCCCGCGGTCACCGTCCCGCCCGGGGAGTTGATATATAGATGAATATCCTTCTCCGGATCCTGGGACTCCAGAAACAGCAGCTGTGCCACGACCAGATCGGCATTCAGATCTATGATTTCGCCGTCTATAAAAACAATTCGGTCTTTGAGGAGCCGAGAGTATATATCGTAGGAGCGTTCGCCCCTGCCGGTTTGCTCGATGACGATAGGTACGAGGTTGCTTGCTTTCTCGTTCATAGTTCGTAATTTAATAGTTTCCCTGTACCAAGTCCAGGAATTTCACCTTCTTGCCCTTCTTGCGGGTCGCGCTCTCTAGCAGTCTATCGTAGAGCTTCTCATTCTTCAGGTCGTACTTGAGGAAATCGAGGTAGTTGTTGCGCTTCATCATATCCTTGGCTTCCTCGAGGCTCATGTTCTGGGCGTCCGCCTCCCTCTGGATCCGCTCCTCGACTTCCTTGTCTTCCAGCTCAATGCCCTCCTGTTTTACCATTTCGTTCACAACGAGCTGTAGCTTGAGCTTTTTCTCCGCCCCGGCGCGCCACTCCTCCTGGATCTGCTCCTTGCTTCTTCCCTCGGCTTCCAGCTGACGTAGTACCGGCGCTTCATCGCCCCCGAGGCGGGAAATGAAACGGCGCCACTGATCCTCCAGCTCGCTGTCCGCCATGGATTTCGGTAACGGGACTTCCGCCTGATCGGCGATCTTTTCCAGGATCTGGGAGATGTTGTGCTCCCGGATCTTCTGCTCCGCGTATTCTTCAAGCCTTTTGCGAATATCCTTCTTCAGATCATCGAGGGTCTCATATTTGTCACTGATATCCTGGGCCAGCTCATCGTTGATCTCCGGCAGCTGCTTCTCCTTGACCGCATTCAGTTTGACCTTGAGCCGCACCGATCTTCCGGCCAGTTCCTTGAACTCGAAATCCTCCGGGTAGACCTTGCTAATGATCTTCTCTTCCCCGGTTTTCATGCCCACCAGTTCGTTGTCGATCTTGTAGAGGTTGTAGCCGCTTCCCGTTTCGAAGACGAACCCCTCCCGCTTGTTCTCCGTGGTCTCCTGATCCTGCTCATCGAGCTCCGCGTAGTCGATATTGACGATGTCCCCGGTCAGGACCGTGGCATCCTTCTTGTCGATGACGATAGAGTTCTGCTCCTGCAGCGCTTCGAGCTCCCGGTTCATGTCCTCATCGCCGACCTTTACCTGCAGCTCCTCATAGCTCTGTGCCTTGTAATCCGGAAGCTGGATCTTCGGGTAGATGTCGTAGGTC
>Ga0307420_1000322_pt1 | contig 22709 bp, 20 predicted proteins | sample SalMarWE160240MG_2_FD_202167 | JGI IMG/M metagenome (GOLD analysis project Ga0307420, IMG submission 202167) | Salt marsh sediment microbial communities from the Plum Island Ecosystem LTER, Massachusetts, United States - WE1602-40 | ecosystem: Environmental > Aquatic > Marine > Intertidal zone >... | reverse complement strand
TAGGAATAATTAACTAATTCTACTCCATTTCTTAAAAAAATCAAGGGTGATTTTAGTGGGTATGAAATGGGTAGAGGGAATACCTATTTATTTAAAACACAATATATTGCGATAGGTCTATACAGTCGGAAATTTCACACTACGTGCCATATCCTTCAATATCATAAAAATGAACGTTTGTAACTGTAATCATAGCTTTACCTTCAATCAGCGAGGTCTGTTTTAAATATCGCTTTATAAAAAAGTCCCGGACCTATGATCTCTTGCCAAATATTACAAAATGCTGCGTTTTGAAGCTTTAGGATGGGCATATGTACTCCAACGTCTCAATTAACCAATGTATTAGGTTATGAATTGAGGTTGAAAATAGGGTTGTAAATTGGAATATAATAATAAAAAAAGGGATTCCGAAAACCTTGGAAACCCTTTTTTATTCTGGCGTGGATACTCCTCTTCATCAGGACCAATTGAATCAAACTGATTTAATGAACGCTCATTATTACCATACAAAGCAATTTTCCTATCTTTTCTCCCTGCAAAAGTGGCCTCTTATCATTTTAAGGATGTGATTCCAATCCTTATTCTTGCAACCCAACAATTTTCCTGCTATCTCTGGAACGCGAGAAAGGATATCTGCCAATATCTCAGGAGATAATTATGAACCCATTGAAAGCTTTCCTGGAGCCGAATTCTATTGTCATCGTGGGAGCCTCCCAAAAATCTAAAAGTGTCAGCGCCCTTATCATTGAAAGCCTCCTTAGAGGGAATTTTGAGGGAGGGATTTATCTCGTAAATCCAAAGGGGGGAGAGTTCTTTGGTCTTAAGGTATATGCCAATATTATGAGTATAGACGCTCCCGTGGACCTGGCCATCATTCTTCTGCCGCCCTTGGCCATTATCGATGCCATTAAATTATGTGCTCAGAAGGGTATTCATGCCGTGATTATCGTTTCAGACGGCTTAGATGAGCCCTTGGAAGGGGGAAAGACCATTACAAAGATGATGCTCGAAGTGGCAAGAAAAAGTGGGATCCGGATTATTGGGCCAGACTCGATGGGTGTTGTTAATACAAAAAAGAGATTCTCGACAAGCTTTGTGCCCATTGATCGATTTACTGAAGGTGGCCTTTCTCTCGTCTCTCAGACTGGCCTTTTCACCGGGGCTGGTTTAATATGGATCTTATCTAACCACCGCCTTGGCATCAGCAAATCGATCGATCTGGCTAAGAAATGCGATATCAACGAGATCGATTGCCTAGAGTATCTACGGGAGGATCCATCCACGAAAGTTATCGGAATGCATATCGAGGAGGTTGCCGATGGAAAACGGTTTGTTGAGGTGGCTCGAAAGACAACACTCATAAAACCAATTTTGGCTATCAAAGCAGGAAAAACAGAGATTGGGGCTCGTGCAATCACCTCACATACTGGCTCTATTGCTGGAAAAGATGAGATCTATGAGGCTGCCTTTGCTCAAAGCGGGATCTTACGAATCCATGATGTTGAAGAGCTTGTTGATTTAGCAAAGGCATTTATCCATCTTCCTCTGCTTAAGGGAGAGAACATCGGTATCGTGACATACACAGGAGGATGGGGGGCTATGGCAGCAGATCTATGCGATGAGTTTGGCCTTTCGGTTGCAAAGCTATCAGAGACAACACTCCGGAAGCTTAAAGAGATTGCACCACCTTGGCGGGAGATTACAAACCCAGTGGACATCTGGCCGCCTAAGGGACTCAATACATCTAAGGCCTACCAATCAGCTATTAGGGCAATCGCTGAAGACGTTAACACTGACGGTCTCCTTGTTATTGCACCTGCTGTTAACAGCCTTCTCTTAGATCCCCTTCTCGCCATCAGGAAAGAGGTGAGAAGATGCAAAGAAAAACCTATTGTAACGTGGGCTATCGGAGACAAGGATGGGGTAGAGAAAGCTGCATCTTTTATCGAACAGCATTGTATTGTCTATCCCACGGTCAAGAGAGCCATAAGGGCTCTATCTGCTCTTTATCGGTATCATAAATATCTCGAATCATTTTCCTGAAGGCTTGAAAAACGAAGCTTTTAACGATTTTCATACATTTCGCCAATATTGCAGTATACCGCGTTTTGAAAATTTACGATGGGCATATGTGCTCCAACGTCTCAACCAAATGATGTATTAGTTTATGAATTGAGGTTGGAAATAGGGTTGGAAAATTGAATATTATAATAAAAAAGGGATTTCAAAAATCTTGAAATCCCTTATCTGTTGTGGTGTGGATGATACCGATTGAATCGGGACGACCTTCCCATCATTACTGACGGGACGTTCTAACCAATAATGAAATGATCACATTATTGATTATGGAGCCATTAATTAATGGCGGGGACGACGGGACTCGAACCCGCGACCTCCGGCGTGACAGGCCGGCGTTCTAACCAGAACTGAACTACGTCCCCAAAAACCTTCGGTTTTACATTTAGCTATTAGCCAATAGCTACTGGCCATTGGTAAATAGCGATAAGCCATTTTTGGTAGGCGGAACAGGGATTGAACCTGTGACCCTCGGCTTGTAAGGCCGACGCTCTCCCGCTGAGCTACCCGCCCCTAACTAATGTGCAGTAATTTGAGATTTGGTCTCTCCTTTGGGTAAGGTAAAAGGCTGAAATCTATCCTCTGTGAGAAAGAGATCTTCACCTTTAACCACTGTGAGGGCCTTCTCAAGGACCTCATCCATGTTTTCAACCAGTATTAATTCTACTTTCTTGAGAACCCTCGCTGGTATTTCTTCGATATCCTTTTTGTTTTCTTGAGGGATAAGAACCTTTTCTATTCCACCTCTATGGGCAGCGATTATTTTTTCTTTAAGGCCACCTATGGGAAGAATTCTGCCCCTTAGAGTTATTTCTCCAGTCATGGCCAAATTTCTTTTCACCGACTTTCTTAAAAGTGCGGAGGCAATTGAGGTGGCTACAGTGATACCTGCTGATGGCCCATCTTTAGGCGTTGCTCCCTCAGGAATATGGACATGTATGTCTACCTTTTCATAAAAATCATCTGGCATACCGAGTCTTCTTCCTCTTGTGCGGACATAACTCAAGGCAGCTTTCGCTGATTCTTTCATCACATCCCCAAGGGTTCCTGTTAAAACCAGGTTTCCCTTTCCTGGCATAACTGTAGTTTCTATATGAAGCAGCTCCCCACCTGCACTTGTCCAAGCTAAACCAGTGGCAAGCCCTATTTCATCTTTTTTCTCTTTTTTTCCATAGTGAAATTTAGGAACGCCTAAGTAATTATGAAGAGAATTTGCACTTATCCGTATCTTTGTAGATACGCCTTTTTTAGCCACTTCTCGTGCCATCTTCCTGCATACACCAGCTATTTCCCTCTCTAAATTTCGAACTCCTGCCTCTCTGGTATAATACCTGATTATATTTAAAATAGCCTGATCAGAAAAAGAGATATTATTCTCAGAAAGACCATTTTGTTCGATTTGCTTCTTTATCAGAAACCTTTTGGCGATGTGTAATTTTTCAATTTCTGTATAACCAGGCAGCCGTATAATCTCCATTCTATCCTGCAAAGGCGGTGGAATACCAATAAGTTCATTGGCTGTCGTTATGAAAAAAATCTCTGAAAGATTGTAATCAATATCAAGATAGTGGTCATTAAAGGCATAGTTTTGTTCTGGGTCAAGCACTTCTAAAAGAGCAGCCGATGGGTCTCCCCTGAAATCAGTACTCATCTTGTCGACTTCATCCAGGCAGAACACAGGATTATTAGATTTAGCCCTTTTAAGATATTGAATGATTTTTCCTGGCAAAGCTCCGATATACGTTCTTCTGTGGCCCCTTATTTCAGCCTCATCCCTGACACCACCAAGAGAGAGCCGTATGAAATTCCTTCCCATGGATCGTGCCACTGATTTAGCTAATGAGGTCTTGCCAACTCCAGGAGGGCCAACAAAACAGAGAATGGGGCCTTTGATTTTTTTCGTAAGGTTCTGAACAGCTAAATATTCCAGTATTCTCTCTTTAGGTTTAGAGAGACCATAGTGGTCTTCTTCAAGTATTGTTTCAGCCTCCTGGATACTTAACTTGTCTTTTGTGCGTGTCAACCACGGTAAGGATAAAATCCAATCAATATAATTCCTCACAACGGTGGCCTCTGCAGACATAGGGGTCATCATTTTTAATTTTTTGAATTCATGCCTCACCTTTGTTGCTGCCTCTTTGGGTAGGTTTTTATTCTTGATTTTTCTTTCGAGATCCTTGAGTTCGTTGGCAAAATCATCTTGGGTACCCATTTCTTTCTGTATTGCCCGCATTTGCTCATTAAGATAATAATTCTTTTGCGTCTTCTCCATCTGTTCTTTAACACTCTGCCTCAGATGATCTTCGAGCTTAAGGATATCAATTTCAGCATTTAATAGCTTGTATAGTACTTCAAGTCTGTTATTTATATCTTCTATCTCCAGCAAGGATTGTTTTTCTTTTATCTTTGCTGTGAGATGGGCAGCCACGGTATTAACTAATTGAGATGGATTATCTATAGACATAACTGTCTCAGCTATATCCTCACCAATCTTTTGGTTAAGTTTTGTGTAGGACTCAAATGAAGAATGGATGCTTCTTATAAGGGCCTCAGTTTTGGTGTTTGGTTCGTAATGTTCCGAGATTTTCTCTACCTCGACCATAAAAAAACCTGCATCAGGCAGGTAATTCTTAATTTTGGCCCTGCTTTTTCCTTCCACTAAACTTTTAACTGATCCATCGGGCATTTTAAGAAGTTGAAGAACTATACCCAAGGTGCCGTAAGAGTATATATCTCGAAGGGTGGGGTTATCCATCTTGGCTTTTTTCTGGGTGGACAAAAAAATTTCCTTCTCCTGGGAGAGTGCATATTTAAGTGCATCAATAGATTTTTCCCTTCCAATAAATAAAGGAATTACCATTCCAGGAAATACTACTATATCCCTTAGGGGGAGTAGTGGGACCTGTTTTTTCTCTTTCCCTAACAAATTTTCTATAGAATTTTTCTTAAACATAGGTAATTGAAGTTAAAAATTAAAAGTTCGAAGTGCCTAAAATTAATTAAAGTAAAAATACCTATTTTCCATAACTTTAGCTCATTTAAAACTTTAGGCACTTATTATGCAGATTTAATTTGGTTTTCATTTTCATACAATAAAAGAGGAGATTCATCATTAAGAATTACTTCATCCCCTATAACACATTCCCTTAGATCTGGTCGTGCAGGAAGATCATACATAATATCCAGCATAACTTTTTCAAGAATAGCCCTTAATCCCCTGGCTCCGGATTTGCGATCGAGTGCTCCCTTGCCCACAGATTTTAATGCATCCTTGGTGAAGTTTAATGTTACCCCTTCAAATTCAAAAAGTTTTTGATACTGTTTGACAAGGGCATTTTTGGGCTCTGTCAGTATCCTGACCAAGGCGTCAAGGCTCAATTCCCCGAGAGAGGCAATTACTGGAAGGCGTCCAATAAACTCCGGTATGAGGCCAAATTTAATGAGATCTTCAGGTTGAACAAACGATAAAGTTTCCTCCAGGTTTAATTCGTCTTGCCCCCTGATATCGGCCTCAAAACCCAATGTTTTGCTCCCAGTCCTTGAAAGAATTAACTTGTCTAAACCATTAAAGGTTCCTCCACAAATAAAAAGGATGTTTCTGGTGTCCACCTTTAGGAAATCCTGTTGGGGGTGTTTTCTGCCTCCTTTTGGAGGTATATTGGCAACTGTGCCCTCTAATATTTTTAAGAGAGCCTGCTGAACCCCCTCACCAGAAACGTCTCTGGTTATTGAGGGGCTATCAAATTTTCTGGCAATTTTGTCTATCTCGTCAATATAGACAATACCTTTTTCTGCCTTCTCAATATCATAGTCTGCCATTTGAACAAGGTTAAGAATTATGCTTTCAACATCCTCACCTACATAACCAGCTTCGGTCAATGTGGTAGCATCTGCTATTGTAAACGGTACATTCAATATCCTAGCCATAGTTTGAGCTAAAAGTGTTTTGCCTGACCCCGTAGGGCCTATCAGAAGTATGTTACTTTTATCAATCTCCACATCTTCTTTGTCAAGATTTACCCCGATTCTTTTGTAGTGATTATGTACCGCAACGGAAAGAACCTTTTTTGCCCTATCCTGCTCTATTACATACTGGTCTAATTTTTTCTTTATCTCCTGCGGCTTGGGTAGAAGATCCTTCTGTTTATTTTTCTCTTCCTGCTCATATTCTTCTTGGATAATTTCATTGCAAAGAGAAACACATTCATCACAGATATAGACTGAGGGCCCGGCAATGAGCTTTTTGACCTCATCCTGGCTTTTGCCACAGAATGAACAAACTAGTTCACCTAATGTATCCTCTTTCCTGGTCATTTCACACCGTTCTCCTTATTTTTCCCCATATTTATCATTTCTCTTTTTGCAATTACCCTATCTACAATACCATACTCTAGCGCCTCTTGGCCACTCATAAAAAAATCCCTTTCTGAATCGTTTGCTATCTTTTTTTTATCCTGGCCTGTGTGCAGGGCAAGGATTTCATTGAGGGCCTTTTTTAGCCTTATTATTTCCTTTGCCTGTATATCTATATCTGTAGCCTGTCCCTGTGTTGCCCCCATAGGTTGATGTATCATTATCCTGGAATGTGGAAGAGCAAACCGCTTTCCTTTACTGCCAGCTGCTAATAAAAGGGCGGCCATGCTGCTGGCCTGTCCTGTGCAGATTGTAGCAATATCAGATTTTACATATTGCATAGTGTCATAGATAGCCAGTCCTGCGGTAATTGATCCTCCTGGGGAATTAATATAGAGATTTATATCCTTATCTGGATCTTCAGATTCCAGAAAAAGAAACTGGGCAATGATAATATTTGCCATATCATCGGTGACTTGCTCACCCATAAAGATAATCCTATCCTTTAGGAGGCGTGAGTAAATATCATATGCCCTCTCTCCTCGAGAGGTTTGTTCTACAACTATTGGTATCAGCATTTTATTTTAGCACCTTTCTATCTTTTTGGCTTTCGTCAGATATCTCTTGAACTTCAGAAACTGTAGCACCTTGAACAAGATGATTCAAGATCTTTTCAATTAAAAGCTGGTTTCTGAATGAATCCATTAAATTGTTTTTTTCATAGTATTGCTGAAGTATAGTGAGGTCTTGCCCTGTTTGAGCAGCCAATTCCTGAAAACCATTCCTTATATCACTATCTTCAAGCTTAATATCTTCCAGATCAGCTATTTTACCTAATATAAGCTCTTCTTTCACTTTTTCCTCAGCAGCTAGTTTTAAATCCTCTCTCATTGTATCTTCTGAAATACCAGCTGACTCGAGTTTAGATCCGGCGCGAAGAAAATTTTGCTTTATCGTAGCTATTGAGTATTCAATTTCGTTTTCGACCATAGCCTGAGGAAGTTCAAAATCTACTTTGGCTGTTATTTTTTTGAGAAGACGCTTTTTTAGCTCGCTGTCTATTCTTCTCTCTTCTTGAAGGGTAATTTCTTTTGTAACCCTCTCCCTCAGATCTGCTAAGGTTTTAAATTCTTTGCTAAGGCTCCTCGCAAAATCATCGTTAAGATCAGGTAGATCCTTTTTTTTGATATCCTCAACCCTGATATGAAATGTTACACTTTTATTAGCTAATCTTCTATCATTAAAGTCTTCACTAAAGTCTATCTTTATATCCTTTGTTTCAGCTTTTTTCAGTTCTTTAATGCCTGATTCGATTTCAGGGTAAAAATTTTTATCTCCTACATGGAGCATAAAATCTTTACCCTCTATTTCTTTAATAGGTTTGTCTTTCCACATACATTCGTAGTCAATGATTACATAATCCCCTTCTTTTATTCCCCTTTCTTCATTGATACTGACGAGCTGAGCATGAGCCTCCCTAATTTCTTCAAGTTTTTTATCGGCATTATCTTCAGAAATGTTTAAAATTTCTTTCTCGACAGAGATACCCATATATTCTTTCAGCTCAAAGTCTGGCCTTATCTCCATAAGAATAGTATATTTAAAACTTTTCCCTGGTCGTATTGCCTCATCTTCAATAGAGGGATTTCCTAATGGGAAAAGCTTTGTTTCTTCTATTACTTTAGAAAAAGATTCCTTTATTAAATCATTCTTGACATCAGTCATAATTTCCTTAGCATAATACTGCTCAAGTATCTTTCTTGGAGTCTTACCAGGCCTAAAGCCTTTAACTTTAGCCCTTTTTGAAAGCTCATTGTAAGCTTGATCCAGTTTTTTAGTTACTTCTTCTGTCTTAATCTCCACATTAATTTGTCTTTTTACCTGACTTATTTCTTCAATGTTTGTTTCCATAGTTCTTTATCCTAAATCTTAAATACATAACTTGCTAAGGTTGATTGCAAACTGTTTATACACAGAATCCTTAAGAAAATCCAAAATCTTTAGCTCAGACCCACCTGACGGATCCTCTTGTCCCGATATAATCGGGATGGGCAGATGTTGGGCAGGCTTGGCATAAATTCAAAAATTTTGGCTTATATCCATGACTGGTGCGAGAGAGGGGACTCGAACCCCTATCCGTAATTACGGGCTGGATCCTAAGTCCAGTGCGTCTGCCAATTCCGCCACTCTCGCAGTTACTATTTACTATAGTATCCTTACGATTAATTACTCTCCTCCTATGTGTCAAGAGGTAAAAGCGAGAAAAGTCAAAAAGGAGAGCTACTTATTAGGGATTCTGCTCTCTTTTTCAATTTTTTAGTAACTTTAAGGTTTTCTGTTTTCAATGTATAGGTCATTGTAGAGGAAAGACCTAAAAATGTGCCAAATGGGTAAGATTGCACTAAGGATAACCTCTCAATTTGTTTAGTATATTTTTTTAATAAGAATGGCATTATTTGGATACTTCCCCACTCTATAGGGACATTACCATATGCCTTTTTCACATGTTCCTTGAGCCCCCATAAAGTAAACAGATGTGTTTCTCTAAATATAGAGTTAGAAAAAAGCGAATTAATTTTTTTACATACACATCCTAAAGAAAGACCATTGAGCACACCTATAAATACTTTGTTTTTCGTTACCCTCCCTGCCTCGCTTAATGCTGCAAGAGGGTCATCGAGAAATTCTAATGTAAGAATAAGGGTAGTTACGTCAAATTCGTTATCCTCAAAAGGTAAATCTTCTGCACTGCCGATTTTAAAGGTGGCCTTATTGCCCAATCTGGATTTCGCAATATCCAACATATATGGAGAGGCATCAAGGCCTGTTACATCGAGTCCTAATCGATAAAAAAGAAGGAGATGATTTCCTGTCCCACAGCCAATATCTAACACCCTTTCCCCCCGTTTTGGTCTTACAAGACGGACAATAAGTTCACTGCTTAATCTGTCAAACAAGATCCCCTCAGAGGATTTCTGCCATGCTTCATAGAGCTTGGCTAATTTTACATCAAATATATGTCCCATGAATCAGTTTCACCGTTTTTGCAAAATAGTAGACATGATCTTAACTAAATGATGAATTTCATTAAACACTGGCCACCCAGCTTTCTCCATCCTGATCTTTGCGGGTTCGAGTGTATCTTTTGGCCCTATGAGCCATGTAAGAATCGGTTTTTTCCGATCTTTAACCACCGCCATTAGTTCAAGTAGATCAAAACTCCATGCACCCATGCCTGCAAAAAGATTGATGATTACACCATCCACATTGGGATCAGCATAAAGGGCAGATAGCCCCTCTTTCAACGCAGCTATAGGGCCGTTTTTTTCCATGGCAGGCCAATAGTCCACGGGATTTTTTATTGGCATCCAGTCAGGCGATAATCGTTCCAATCTTTTGATGGTTGCAGGTGAAAGCGCAGCAAGATCAAGGCCGAATTTTTCTAAATAATCAGTCGCTACAATACCAGAGGCCCCGCTGTAAGTCAAAATAGCGACTCTGCCAACCTTTGATGTATTATTTCTTTGTGCAAATCCCTTTTCCAGAACCCGGGCAATATCCATCATCTCAAAGAAGTCATTTGCTTCCAATACCCCTGCTTGCTTAATAGCACCGTGTAATATCTGATAATTCCCGGCTAATGAAGCGGTATGGCTTAAAGCGGCCATGGCCCCAGCTGCGCTTTTGCCCCCTTTTAATAATACAAACGGCTTGCTAGATGATTTAGCCAATTCAAAAAACTCACGCCCATTCGATAATGATTCCAAATAAAGAGCAATTATTTTTGTAGCCGGATCATCTAAAAGAAATTCTAAAATATCAATTTCGGTTATGTCACATTTGTTTCCAATTGAGCACATCTTGGCCAGACCAAAAGTTTTATGACTCATGATTGTGAATAAAAAACCTGCTGAAAGGAGACCGCTTTGAACAATCAGGGAGACACCACCGCTTTTCATAAGGCCATGCCAAAGAGAAGGTGTCATAAAAGAAAAGACATATAGGTTTTTTGCATCAATCAAGCCCATACAGTTCGGTCCCCAGAGGCGTAATTTTCCATTTTTAGCTACGGTAATGCACTCATCCTGTAAGGCCTTTCCTTCAGGGCCAACCTCTGCAAATCCGCTGTTTTCTAAAATAACTCCCTTTACCCCTTTAGCCACACATTCCCTGAGTACTCCTGGTGTTTGTTCAGCAGGAATAAATATAAGTGCCAGATCAACAATTCCATCTATTGCAGAGATGGTGGGGTAGGTTGTTATATCCATAATCGTATCATATTTCGGATTAACAGGATAAATGGCTCCTTTATAGCCAAGGGTAAGGTTCTTGAGAAGATTATTTCCACCCCTATTGGCATGAGGTGTAGCTCCCACTACTGCTACGGCACTTGGATCAAAGAAAATTTTCAGATCACGTTTCATTATCTTTTTGTTTTTGAAAGCTCTCCATATGCCTGACAACTGCTATTGTTGCCCAGCTCACAGCTTTTTTGAAAGTCTTTCCTTGCCATATCAAGCAATCCCTGCGCCTTATAGGCCATTCCTCGTGTATAATACGCTGTGGCCATTGCTGGGTTCAAGCGAAGTGCTTCACTGCAATCCTTAATCGTGTGATCAAATAGGGCCTTTTTAAGATAGGCCCATCCCCTATTATTGTAAGCCTCTGCGTAATCTGGATTTAATGTAATCACTGTTGTGTAGTCATTGATTGCCTTATCATACATACCCATATTGCTATACACAATCCCTCTATCAAGATACGCTCTTGCTTCTTTTGGGTTTAGGATAATAGCTTTACTAAATGCCTCAACCGCTTGTATTAGGTTCCCTTCTTGATATCTCTTGTACCCTTTATCAAGCCACTCTGCAATATTATCTGGGATGTTATGTTGTTTTGGAGTAAGTCCCCTGTTTATTTCTTTTTTGTTTATTGGCTCCAGATGTACGAAGAATAAATAGTTGATAAAAAAAACGAGACTAAATAAAGCTACCCACATAGCTATCTTTCCGGGTGTTAGAGATGAGCCTTCCTGTTTAATTGCAGCCTTTCCCCTTTTGAGGCCTAATGTCCGATCACTGTTTTTACCTTTATAATCTTTGATTACCATGGCATTGTATCTGCTCAAAAGCATAAGGAAGGAAAAGGGTGTCTTAAAAAACCAGCAAAATTAAATTCATAGGGTTTTGAAAAATTACACGGTATTTATAAATAAAAATTTCAATAAAGCAAGAAGATAGAAAAAGACAATACATTGTAAAATTGTTAGCACTAATACGTATTAAACAATTTATGTAAGGAAAAGGTCAAGAGTTTGGTAACGGAAGGGGAAGGAATATAACTATCCTATCACTCAGCATTAGTGAAATACGTGCTGAAGAATTGACGATGTAACCAAGGCGATCAAATACAAAAAAGAGGCCCAGTCAGTGGCGAGCAAGATGGTGATTCGAGGTCAAGGTATAGCATGCGAGGAAAAGGTAGAAAAGGCTCTGTGAAGATGTTGAAATGACATGGGTGTCGCAATGCTTTCTACGAACGATGTAATAGGTTATATAGAAAAAGTGGTTTCTACTTTTTTCCGATGGCCTTTATTATAGCCTGAGCAAATTCCATTTCTGAGGGTGCACCAACTATGCTGTGCTCCTCATTAATGACTGTATGGGGCACTCCATGGACATTGTATTTGACCACCAGAAAAGAAAACTCTGAGCCTTCCACCATATCAGCAGTGATATTGTCGCTGGCCATGGCAAATTTGTGGGCAGTGCGAACTGCACCTGGGCAATAGGGTCAGGTAGGGGAGATCAGCACCTGCATGTGCACTGGCTGATCAATCTTGGCTAGTTCGGTCATCACTTCCTTACTCAATCCCGGGTTCCTTTTTCCTGCATCCATTATATCCTCTATCAGCACATTAAACTCATAACCGGCAGGAACTCCATAAAAGCGTATCCCGTAGTCCTTATCACCGAAAAGAGTAGTGGCTGGTATCTTGTCTACCCCATATTTTTTCGCTAGGTCCGCATCGGCCACAAAGTCATGCACCTCAAGAGAGAGTTTGTCTGAAAGTCCTGAGACTTCCTCAAGCATCAGCCTGGTCATCTCACATCGCGGGCACTCCATCTCCTGGGTAAACATTACGATTTTTACATCCTTTTCTATGCCTTTGAAGATATTTGCTACCTTTTCCTTGTCTTTTTCTTTCAGTACTCCCATGATACACCTCGTTATATTATAGATTTATTGATAAGGTAGTCATATGCGGATAATGCAGCCTTGGCTCCTTCACCCGCAGATATTACAATTTGCTTATGCGGAACAGTGGTAACATCACCAGCGCTAAAGAGTCCTTCTACACTTGTTCTGCAGGAGCAATCTACGATTATCTCACCATGCTCATTTAATTCTACGAGGTTCTTGATCGGCTCGTTGTTGGGAAAGAGCCCGATCTCTATGAAGACCCCGTTTGCACGTAGCTTTTTTTCCTTTTCGTTTTCCCGATTCTTAACAACTACACCTGCTACACTATCCTTCCCTTCGATTCTGACAATCTTGTGGTAATCAAGGAGGCTTACCTTGCCGGGCTGTTTCATCCTTTTTTGAAGGGACTTATCCGCTTGCCATCCTTTGATGAAGTTTACAAGGGTAACCTCTGCCCCTACCTTCAAAAGATCTACAGCTGTGGTGAAGGCCGAATTTCCGCCACCAGCCACAACTACCTTTTTCCCCTTAAAGAACGGGGCATCACAGGTAGCGCAATAGGCCACACCTCTTCCAAGTAACTCATTCTCTCCGGGCACGTTAAGCGGGCGGTGTCGTTTGCCTGTGGCAATGATCAATGTTCGACTTGAATATATTGTGCTGTCATCCGTCAGAACATTGAAAGCGTCTGCCTCTTTTTTGACTTCAGTAATAGAAGTTCCAAGCCTGACTGGTATATCAAAACCTTTCACATGCTCCTCAAAGCTATCGGCAAGATCCTTAGCATTTATGCTCTGAAATCCAAGCCAGTTCTCTACCTCTGAAGTTTCCCGTATCTGACCCCCAAAATCCTTTGTGATAATGGCGAGGTTTATCATCTTTCGAGCAGCATAAACTGCCGCGCTCATGGCAGCCGGACCTCCACCCAGGATGAGGAGGTCATAGGTAATCTTCGGTTCTGGCTCCTTTGCTTCCTGTAACAACGAAGTATCCAGAGAAAAATCAGGAAAATCCATGTAACACCTCCTTTATGTAACGACATCTTTTCATATGAGCAGGATGTCAATGCCTATCATCACCCTCCCCATGGCATTGTTGAATAGGTTTCGGAAAGTTTATCCCGGTACTCTTTAAAAAATTTTTCATGTCCTTTTTCCCAGTCTGAGAGCATAATGAAAGCCTCCTTTGCCTTGCCCTCAGTATTTTGTGCCATTTTTGTGTAAAACTCACTCAGATCCTTCTCGATAAGCCACGCCGTGTTAAACACAGTTACATCTGGAATCATAGAACCCTCTATGCATTGTTCAAGAAATTCCGATTTCGCTCGTGCATCAAAATAGTTTGTGGGTTCCAGAACTATTTTTTTCATGCCTGATGGATTGATTTCTTTTCCCTCTTTCAAATCTTTTAGGATTTGTTTGATGAACTCGATATGCATTTCCTCTTCCTTTATCAATCGTTTGAACGCACTAATGGCTGCACCCATGCCCATGCGCTGTAATGAGTGCTCAAAGAATGCCTTTCCAGTCTCCTCCTGGTTGAGGGCATACTCAAAGATCTTTATCAAATTTTTATTCGTTGACATAATTCTTCCTCACAGAGTTTTTTAAAATTTCGCAACATTTTAGCTCTATGAAAACTCCCCCTTACCTTTAGTTAAGGCCACAGAGGTATCATTGGTGATACGCATGAGCATGGAGATGTCTTTTTTTACCATGCCCTCAAGGTTATGGATTTCATAAGGAGCACGTGTATGTCTTTTTTATCTATGCCCTTAAACACGGGGCCTCACAGGATCCCGACAATCGGTATGTAGAGCAACTCGGCCTTATCCCGATTTATCGGGATAGTGCTCATCCTGGCACATCCCGATTATCGGGATCACGCCGATGCATTTATTAAAGGGCATGAGTAAAAAAAGACATACACATGCTCCTTGACTTGCAGGAGTAAAAAAAGACATCCCCATGCTCATTCACCGGGTAATTTAAAAGAGCTAAAATGTTGCGAAATTTCTTTCATAAAGTGGCTTTATTGTCATATCTTCCATATCATCCAGTAGCTTCATATCTGTATGGAATGTTATTCAGCAGGCAGTGCCTCAGCTATCCTTTTACCGAGCTCATGGCAGGCCGTAATGTCCTGATTATCCGGAACATATTGAATCTTCAGGCCAGGATCGATAAGGTTGAATTTCATCTCTTCTAGCTCTCGATTGATCAGCTTAACAGCCTCTCCGCTCCAGCCATAGGAGCCGAATGCAGATGCAACTTTGTTAATGGGGTGTAATCCTTTCATATACGTCAGAAAATCACTCACAGTAGGAAAGAGCCCATTATTAAGCGTAGGTGAGCCGACAAGGATAGCCCCTGCATCGACCACCTCAGTTATAATATCGCTGCGGTGCCAGCTCCTGAGATTCATAGGCCGGGCATTTACCCCTTCCTGGCCTAATGCCTCGACGATTGCTTCAGCCATCATTTCCGTGCTATGCCACATGGTGTCGTAAATGACAAGTGCCTTTCTTTTGGGTTTTTGCAGGCTCCATTCCACATACTTATTAATGATCTTTGCTGGATCCTTTCTCCAGATAATGCCGTGATCAGGGCAAATCATATCCACGATCAATCCCATCTTTGTGATTTTATCCACCAATTTTAAAATCAGAGACGAGTAGGGCAGAAGGATATTTGCGAAGTATTTAAGGGCATGGGGCATAATTGCCTCTCCAGTTTGATCATCAAACCTTTCCAAACCGGCGTAGTGCTGGCCAAAGGCATCGCTGGAAAAGAGAATCTTATCCTCTTTCACATACGTAAACATACTATCCGGCCAGTGAAGCATCCTGGTCTCTATAAAAGAAAGAGTTTTTTTACCCAGGCGTAATTCCCCTCCATCTTCAACCGGCTGATAGTTCCATGTATTAGGAAAATGTTTTAACAGATTCTTATGGCCCATTTTTGAGCAATAGAGTGGTTTATCATCACCAATCCTGTGCATTATCCTTTGTAAGCCCCCTGAGTGATCCATTTCTGTGTGATTGCTGATAACATAGTCTATTTTGGTGGGATCGACCAGTTGACTGATGCTGGCGATTAATTCATCAGCAAAACCCTTTTTCACCGTATCAATAAGCGCTATCTTCTCATCAATAACAAGGAATGAGTTATATGTGCTACCCTGATAGGTAGAATAACCATGGAAATCCCTGATATTCCAGTCAATGACTCCTAACCAGTAAATGTCTTTTGCAATTTCAATGGGTGACATACTATTCTCCCTTAACACTATGGTTTTTTAAAAAAATACACTGAAGCAGGAAAGAATAATGCCGCAGGTATCCTCCTCTAAATGAGCGGCATTGTATCCTCTCCTTGTCCAAGAAAGGTAAAACGCTCCTTTAGCTCAGGATCATTACTAATATCCATGGCTTTTTTTAATAAAAGCGCGTGCCTTTTTTATGTCAGTTGCTATCAAAAAAATCTTGCCCACATTAAATCCATATCTAAGGCATTGCACTTGTCTTATTTTTTATTCTTCTTTTTCGAAATCATCTTTTGATGCACCACAGACCGGACAGGTCCAGTCATCTGGCAGATCTTCAAATGTGGTGCCCTGCTCTATTCCGTTTTCCGGATCTCCTTCACTAGGATCGTAGACATAACCGCATACCTGACAAACGTACTTATCCATTATGTTCTCCTCCTTTCTCCATCTATGTGTCTATATAAGCCAAGATATTCACATTTGTGTCAAGTTTTTTTAATGCCATTAAGGTACAGAGGATAATTGGGGTCGTAGAACGGTTGCGGTTGCGCAGCTCGAATCGGTTAATTCGCCTTAGGCGGGTTAACGTTTAATCCCGACATGTCGGGAAAACCAGCAGCGCAACCGTAGAACATTAGACGAAACCAAAATCGCCTCGCCTTAAGCAATATGATATTTACTTTGTCAACTCGTCGGTTTGCCCGTCCCGGGCCGGGAAGGCGGAGCTTCGCTAGTTAGCTACTAAAATACTACTATTCCTCAATATATGTTGGAGCCGTCTTTGGGGCCTTACCCTTTTTCACAAGATGATAGTGGGCATAGGTAAGAGGTTCGCCGTCACTTAGGATATCTGCATCGACAACCTTACCAATAAAAATAGTATGGGTGCCCACATCAACCGCTTTATCAACTCTTACTTCCAAGAATGCCGTACTGTTCTCCTCAAGAATTGGGTTACCCAAGGGAGAAAGGCGATACTTTACGCCATCAAACTTATCGATATCCCTGCCACATTTAAACCCGAAGCGCCCTATAAATACCATTCCAGTGTCTCTATCCAGCACGTTTACTGCTAAGGACCGGCCCTCATTGATGAACTCATGGGTATAATTCTCTTTATTGATGCTTACGGCAAGCGTAGGCGGCTTAGAGGTGATCTGAAACACTGTATTTGCTATCTGGCCATTAATCTTGTCACCATTGTTTGCAGTTATAATATAGAGACCATAACTTATCTGATGAAGTGTCTTCGGGTTCATTTAATTCTCCTTTACTTTGTATTGAGCAGGCTCTCTTCTGTGTGGTAAGTTCCTTAGTCCCTCGATTCATAAATTCGATGGCGTATTTATTTAGACTTCGGCTGAGCTCAGTCGTAGCCCTCGGGACTAAGTGCTGAGTGAGCATTAGAATACGTTATAGTATTGGCGAATCGAAGCACTTAGGCCGCTTCTAACTCACGTCGGGCAGCCATATCAAAAAGAACTCTCTCCCTGGCCTTATCAATGCCGAGAGCCTGCCTCTTCTTATCTATGTGGGCAATCATCAGCTGGGCCATCTCATGGGGATCAGGTGTGAATCCCCATTTCCCAAAACCCAGTTCTTCCAGACCCCCAAACAGAAGCTTATGGAATTTAGTCCCTTCAATAATCGGGAAGGTGACACCGAAAACGGTGTAGACACCCGATGCTACGAAGTAATGGCCGATTGAGATAGCCTTTTCACTCATCCATTCTGGGGCAGCACCAGCAACTGGCAGGTCTGCAATGCTATCTCCGAGACCACCAACTTTTACCATTTCAGCCAGTGCTATAAGGATACGGCTGTTGTCAACACAAGAACCCACACCTAAAACGGGTGGCATACCTACTGTCTCGCATACCTCAGAGAGGCCCGGCCCTGCTAAGTAAGCTGCCTCCGGTTTGTAAAGCCCAGCCTTTGCCAGGGCAATCTGTGAACATCCGGTCTGCACAACCAGCACATCGTTCTTAATCAACTCCTTCACCATCTCTACATGAACCCAGTCATGCCTGACTCTGGGATTTGTACAGCCTACCACACCGGCAACTCCCCTTATCCTTCCATTTATTATATTCTGATTCAAAGGGCTATAGGAGGATCTGAATGTCCCACCCAGCATATAGTTGATATACTCATGTGAAAATCCATGTATTCCCATAGTGGTTATTTTTGGTATTTCAACAGGGAGTTTCCTGTTCTTGAACCGCTCAATGGCCATTTTGACAATATTGTCAGTACACTCCCTTGGCTTGTGGTCATCAAATTCTATGTGATCTGCTCCTTCGATGTGACATCTTGGATTCGTTGTAAAAAGCTTGGAACCATAACATTCTGCAACCTTAGCAAGTCCCTGCTTAATACACTGCACATCTACGCCCATAGCGTCAACGGCACCGGTCACTAAAACAGCCTCTGTTGACATAAAGTTTCCTGCATGGGGGATTCCATGTCTGGAAAGCATCTCGGCGCCTGAGCAGCACATACCTACCAAGTTGATTCCTTTTGCTCCTGCCTTTTCGGCGGCCTTTAGCATAACAGGATCATTAACAGTTTCAAGAATAGACTCAAACAGGTTAGGTTCATGGCCATGTATAATAACATTGACCTCATCCTCTTTCAGGCAGCCCATGTTGACCTCAGCCCTTACCGGCGTAGGAGTCCCATAGAGAATGTCTGATATTTCCGTGGCTACCATTGACCCTCCCCACCCGTCGGACAGGGCTGTGCGGGTAAACTGCTTTGTAATGTTTTCATAATGCTGATCAACACCCATATGGGTTCTATGCATCATTTCCATAATTTCCCGCATAGAGCCACGGGGAACTACACCATTTTTTCGCCAGGTCTCTAAGGTTTTTTCAGGGGCTCTCTTCATAAAAGGAATCTCACCTTCGACCTGGGTGTATGTTCGTTCGAGTTCTTCATAGAGATCTGTGGCTATATCTTTTATCTCCCTGTTCTCTACTTCTATTCCGATCTCTCCTGCCAGCTCTTTGAGTTTTGTAACATCCTTAATGGTGTAGTCTTTTATAGTTCCATTTACGACTCCCCTGAACACATTAAGCATGGACATGCCGTGGTCTGTATGGGCCGCAGCACCACTGGCTACCATACGAGCAAAATTCCGTGCCATGATCGTATCAATGGTGGCCCCACAAACACCTACCTTACCGTAAGGATCTTTGGAGGTCAATCGGCACGGTCCCATGGAACAATGCTTGCAGCAAGCAGAATCAGCCCCGATCGGGCAGGCCTTCATGTTTGCTGCACGATCAAAGGCGGTTTCTACGCCGTCCCTTTGTGCCTTCTCAAGCATCTGTGCTGTAGCATCACAGCTGGTTACCTCTTTGACATTTATTTTTTTCATTGGGATAATTTTCGTTTCTTTATTTTCTTTTTTCTCTTTTTCCATGTTTTTCTCTCCTTTTTATATATTCAAATCGCTAAGGATTGTTTGCGTATCTCACATTCTGCTTCTGCCTGTCTTCCGATTCATATCCTTTCGTGTGCGGAGAAAGGACTCGAGATTATTAAAGACTCGGCATAAGCCTGATCTAAAACAATGCGTACTAATAAAAACCTGTACTTTCCTTTTAAACCTTTAAAAAAAGGTCTCAATCAATTTTTTGACGTTGATAGGCAACAGAAGCGCTACAAATAATACTACCACCACAATTACGATGAAGTTGTTGTGGCCCCTGCACCATCAAGGGCACATTTGGTAAAATCGATTTCTTTGCCGCATTCGGAGCACACATGGTTTCTGTCAAACTCGTCTGAAAATATCTCCTTTTCCTTTCCACAGTTGGGGCATTTACATGTAAAAGCCTTCAAACTCTTAAACTGCTCAAATCCTGGGCAATGTCTTGGAGTAGTCATAATTACCTCCAGTTTAAAGGATAGTGTTGATCCAATGTTTTCCCTACTTCTCGTTCGTAGCCCTGGGCCATTTGTTTCCCGCCTTCTGGCCCGGATGACTTTAATCGTAATGGACCACTTACCATATCCATTGTAAAGATATTCTCCATGGTTTCATAGGTACGGTACGATGCCTCTCCGCTCCAGCCAAATGCGCCGAAGGCTCCTCCTGGCTTACTTTCAAGCGTTATTTTCTCAGCAAGAAAGAAAAGTTTTTTCATTCCCTGCATCATCTCCCCGTGGTAGGTAGCAGATCCAAACACATAGGCTTCGAAACCTTCAAGATCGGTCTCATTTGTAATTTCATTGGCATTCATTAGGTGTGTTTCAGCACCAGTGAAACGAATGCCTTCAGCAATGAGTTCAGCCATGTTTCTATGTTCCTAATTAACGATGCCGTAAGGTTTTTATGAATCGGTTTCCCCTTTTTTGCATTTTGGGCATATCCCGATAAACTCAAGCTTGTGGTCTATTATGGTGTAATCACTTTTCTCGCGAATAGCATTCTCTAGATTTTCCGTTGGATCGATTGGAGCGTCTTCTACGCTTCCGCAATAAATACAACGAAGATGATAGTGTTTTTTTGTAATACCATCAAACCGCATTTGACTTGATATGGGGCTAATCTTTTGTATCAAACCACAAGCTGATAGAATCTCAAGATTACGGTACACAGTGCCGAGACTTATCCGAGGTAACCGTCTACGAACTATTTCATATACCTCATCTGCTGTAGGGTGGGTGTTTACCTTTTGTATTTCTTCAAGAATAACCTGGCGTTGATTGGTCATCCTGTATTTCTGATTAGATCCTAAAATATTTTCTAAGTTCACTTACTATTTCTCCAGTTTTTCTAGTTCCCTGACTAAGGTCTCAAGGCGAGGTCTCTTATTGATATCCCCCACACCAATATATCGAATGATCCCCCTTTTATCGATTACAAAGAGGGCTCTTTCAGTGATCCCATCAGAACGCAATACACCGTATCTGTCAGCCACAGCGCCGTGGGGCCAAAAGTCAGACAGAACAGGAAACCATAACGCACCCATCTGATTAGTCCATGCAAATAAGGTCGGGGTATTGTCCACAGTAATTCCCAGCAGTATGGTATCATTGTTATCAAAGATGTCTTTTACGATATTATAACCCGGCCATTGATCTGAACAGACGGGCGTCCATGCCGCGGGCACAAAGGAGAGTACTACATTTTTTCCGCCTCGATACTGGTCAAGTGAAATCCTACCACCCGATACCGCTGGAAGAGAAAAGTCAGGTGCACTATCTCCCACCTTTACTTTCAAGATGCTATCAATTGGCTTTAGAGGACCAGGGTTATAGATGTTATTCTTGAACGCATCTGAAAGGCAAAAAGCCGTTGTGCTATACAGAAAAATGGATAGTACGCTCAGGGTTACAATGAATTTACGATGTTTTTTCATGTTACTTCTCCTGCTTTAATCCGGATACTTGAAGCATTAATTCCAGAAATGGCTCTGCCTCTTTGAATTTACCGAGCTGTGAATAGAAGATCCGATGTGTTCCATCATCGTTGATTTTAACACCCAGAAAGTATGGCGTTCTGACTTCCCCAATGGACTTGTGGATGGAAAAATCTTCATCTGGAAAAAGGGGGAAGGGGACATTGTATTTCTTTTTGTATACCTCAACCTCAAAGGATGAATTTCCAGCACCTATCCCTATCAATTTGATTTTGTCTTTCAGATCCGGGTTACTTTCTATAATGCTATACAGTCGGTTAACCTCTGGTGCCTCCTTTTGGCAATAGGGGCAGTACATGCTATAAATCTCAATGATAACTATCGTGGCTTTAATCTGAGGTATTTTAAAAAACCCACTCCTTTCCAAGCCTAGATAACTTCTATCAGTAGCATTCTGAGGCACTGTAATTTTTATCTCTGGCAACACATCTCCCTTTACAGGAGGCACATTGCTTCCAAAGGCCAGGGAATAATGAAAAAGCGCAAGGAAGATGACAATAGTTGCCAGAGTCATAGGAATTTTCTTAACTGTATCATACATGATATTACCTCCCTCTCTCCAACATCTCCTTCGGCACCTTCGCCTTTTCTGGCCATCCACCTGGTATCAACTGACCAGGCTTCTCTCCGAATTTTGTTTTATCAGAATGCAGCTTTGGTCGCTTGAATTCCTCTCGAGGCTCTTTTGGAATCCTGCCATTCAGAATCGATTCTGAGCGTAAGCGTCTTCCGATAGTCTTTTCCATTAAGGTGCCAATCTCTAAAATCCTCTCGATATTAATGCCGCCAATATCAACACCCATCTCATCGAGCATCACACACATATCCTCAAAGGTAACCAGCCCTACGACATTCGGGTCTTTGTAGTAATAGGCACCGGTCCCAGGCACAGGGGTTCTGTCAAGGAAATTAGTGGGCTGTCCACCGGTTCCACCTATGGTTCCCTCAAAGATCTCTACACCTGCTTGAAGGGCAGCCAGGACATTTGCCAGTCCCCAGCCCCTGGTGACATGAAAATGGGCCACATGTAAGTCGGGGTTGGGCATTGCATCTAAAATCATGGAGAAGTACCGGTATACCTGATCAGGGGGGGCAGAGCCATCATGGTCTGCATGCTCAATATCATCGGCACCAATAGAGAGCCACCGCTTGGTAAACTCGACTGCATCCTCTAATTTTGTTGGGCCTGCTATGGGGCTGCCCCAGATTGTACTCACGGTGCCACACATCTTGATACCTGCATCCTTGCATTTTTGTATGCACCGCTCTGCCTCCTTCCAGTATGCAGGCAAGGTGGTGCCAGAGTTTGCAAAGTGATGTTCCTCATCGGTTGAGACCATCATCAGGACCCTGTCAGGGCCATACCCTTTTTCT
>Ga0307420_1000317_pt1 | contig 22790 bp, 36 predicted proteins | sample SalMarWE160240MG_2_FD_202167 | JGI IMG/M metagenome (GOLD analysis project Ga0307420, IMG submission 202167) | Salt marsh sediment microbial communities from the Plum Island Ecosystem LTER, Massachusetts, United States - WE1602-40 | ecosystem: Environmental > Aquatic > Marine > Intertidal zone >... | reverse complement strand
AGTCCGGACACGGAATCACCGCACGTATCGCCCATAAAACGCAAGGTGTCGGATAACGAGGTTACGGTCCATGACGATATGTTCGGCGGCGACGAAGCTTCATGCGAGATCTACATCCTGCGCGACAATGGCGATCTGGCAGCTGGGGCGTACTTCATCAAGATCCGTGCGGTCAACCTCGACGACGGGCTGGAATCGCGGTTCGTCGATGTCCATTGGCATTGGGACCACACACAGAAGTGGATTCCATGCGTAGACAAGGGCGCCCTGTCAGTCTTTGAGGCCGACTGGTCAGAAGGGTGGACATTCCCAAGACATAAGCGCTGGACGCACATTGAGATATGGCGGTCGGTGGCGAGCCCGCTGAAAGCATGGTTTGAATTCGCCGATTACGGCGTGTCGGATGTAGTAAGTCAACTCAAGGGTTTCGGCCGTGATGCGCAAGGCGCTTTCGCGGACTACACCGAAGAAGAAGGCGACCGGGTTCTACTCTATAGCACCACTATGGATGACGGATGGTGGGACGTCGCTACCGGCGAAGCGCACACAGACGAGACGATCTACCTCGACCAGTATCTCAACAACAAGGTGGCCGTGGCCGCATCGCAGCACGGCTTTCTCGTCGGCCCCGACCAGCCGCTGGATCCGTCGGCGTACTATCTTGAACGGCGTGTCGAGATTGCTGACCTACAGAACGAACAGGGGTATCCGCCATCATATTACCATCGCGCCAGTCTGGTGGGCGTGACGCAAGGGAGCGACAACCAGCACGCCTGCACGATGGCGGACGCAGGCATTGTCGGCCAGCAGGCGTTAACGGGGACCGACTTTGTAGCTGGGTATCCGCCACCCATCTGCAAGAAGGCGGTAAGTCTGTTCGGCTGCACCATCTGCGCGGGTAAGGCGGACGAGGACGCTGAAAACGCCGTCTTCTACATTCGAGGTTTTCCAGACGAGGACGGCAATTACGATCATACAGGCGGCGCGGCAGAGCGGATATTTATCACCTCTGCTCCGATTTCCCCGGACTATACCGATTACACCTGGCAGGCAGGCGACGAATTGGTTATTGCGGCCAGCGATGAGGGCGTTACTGGCGCTTACGCTATCGCCTCCAAGTCAACAGATGTCGCGTTAATCCTATCCGCTGACGACAACCCGGGCCAAGATCTCACCAACGCGATCTCCGCCATCCGTCGCCCCTATTCTGTGGAGTGGCCCCGCATCGAGTCCGATGAGCACGTTCATTTCAGCCGAACAGATAAATACGCCCCGGAGAGTTTCCTGAATCGCACGCTCATTCTGAGCCGCAGCGGCGACACCTTTCAGAACATGGTCATCGTCGGCGGTTACGCTGCCGTCATCATGGCCGAGGGTGTGCATCTGCTGTACCTGACCAGCACGGGCGTACTGGCCGACACCATCGCCGAGGCGGGAGAGGGTACGCCCTGGCCCGACAGTGTGGTGGCCCACGGAAACATGGTGTTCTGGGCGACGACGCGCGGCGTCAACTGCATGACCGTCCACAACAGCCCGAACCAAGCGGGGCACCGAGGCGAGATTCACGACATGACCGGCGAGGACGATCGGCTGCGCCAGTGGTTTGAAGACGCCAACGACAACGACGACGAGATCGACGCGGGTATCGACACCCGCCACGGATGCCTGCGCATGCGACGCAAGATGCACGTACTAGAGCCGACACCGCAGGAGCCGACGTAATGATTGGGAATGGCTACGTTTTTTACCCCTACTACCAAGCGCTTCAGGTGAACCTGGCCACGGGGATGATGACCTTGTTGGATGACGACAGCGGCGACTGGTACTGCCGCAGCAACTACGCCGGCGCGGCGGAGGTCGACCAGGCGCGGCTGTATTCGGTCGACACTTACGGTGCCGCCTTCGAGGAAAACTACTACGGCGCCGCCCACCCCTACGACGCCGTGACGGTGCAGGATGTGATCGACGGCACCTACGTCCTGACCCCCTTCACCATTACCAAGGTTGGGGCGTTCGGTGCGAACATGCTGGGCGAGGTGATACGGTTCAAGGGGCATACCACCGCAAGCATAGACGGGCTGGCCCGCGTGATCCTGGAAGCTACGGCAGACGAGATCGAATTCCGCATGTTGCCCAACACGCCGGCGGCGGGCGACGAGTTCATCATCGGCGCGGTGCGGTTCCGCGTCCGTTTCGCCCCCCTTCCAGGAAAGATGGGCAACTCGGTCAAGACGTTGGATGGGTTTCGGGTTACGGCGCTGCCGGGTGACCGGAACGTCGACAACGAGGTATGGCCCGACCCGCCCACCGCCAAGATCACCACCCGCTGCTATCGGGACCATCATGACGTGGCGGGCGACGATAACGACGCCGAAATCGAGATCTTCGACGAGGGAGACACTGGCGAAACGACCCTGGATCGTATATCATCTCTGGACGGTCAGGGGGCGAGTCTCCAAGTCGAGCTTGAATGCACCGACGCACGAACGCAGGTGCGGTTTGCGTCCATCGAGGCCCGTGTGCGCGAAGAGGCGCCCGAGTGGACCGATGCGTCGACCACTGCGTAGGAGACTGTGATGTGGCCTTGGATCGCTGGGATAATCGGTGCTCTGGCGCCACTTCTCGGATACGGACTGGACCGAGGCGCCGCGGACAGAGCCAATGAGCAGCAACGTCTCCGCACGGACGAAGCCAACAGAATGCTCGAACATCTCATAAGTCAGTTCTCAGGCGGCGGCACCAGGTCGGAGCGGGAAGGACGAGGGGGGCTAACCGTTCGTCCGCATGAAACGGACTCCGGTATTCCGAGCGGGGCCGACTTGGTGTCGCGGCTGGGGATGCCGACATTTATGCTGGGCGGTGAGCCATTCGAGATGGAAGGGGCGGACCCCAACCGCTTTCTGGACCTGGACGAGTATTTCGACACCGGCTACGAGACGAACGACTTCAGCGACTACCTGCAAGCGGCCTTGGGTGCCATTGGAGCGGGCTCAGGGGCCCGCACGCAGGCTGCACGGGAACAGGGCGTGGCTCAGGCCCTTGCCAGCGGGCGTGGGCTCGAAGACGCGATGGGCGGCGTTACGGGCCTGGAGTTCGGCGAGCAGCAGTTCCGGGCCGGCGAAGCCAGTAAGGCTTTGGGCAACCAAGCCGGGCTCGCCGAGCAGTCCAACCAGTTCGGTGCCAGCATGACGATGGCTGAGCGGCAGGCCGCGATGAACACGCTGGGCAACTACCTGAACATAGGCGAGGGGAGCCAGCAGTTCAGCGAGGGCCTGAGTGCCCAGATGCAGCAGCAACTCAACAGCCTGATGGCGGCGCTGACCAGCCAGCAGGCGAGCCAGTTGGCGGGGATACAGGATATTGTGCCCATGCCGGGTAATTACATAACGGCGTCGGCGCAGGGAGCCATATCTCCGTGGCAGATGATGATGATGAGGTCGCCTGAGCCGAAGAGTTCATTCGGGGCGGGCCTTGGTTTTGGTGATGAGTCATTCGGCAATCTCGGGCCAAGCACAAATATCGGTTGGGGCTGCATCGACGGCGACGCGGAAGTCGTCACGCAGAGGGGGCCGATGGCGTTGCGGCTGGTGGCGCCCGACGACAGCGTGTTGTGCGACGACGGGGCGTATCACGTCGTACTGGCCAAGGACTACGGCGACGTCCCCGAAGGATCGCGTACACCCTTCATTCGGGTGCGGACCGAGACATGCGACTTGGTGTTGACCGAGGACCACCCGATCGGCGCCAAGCAGGCCAAGTGGATCGTGCCCGGCGAGAAGCTGCCCGTCGGCAGCGACGGCCTGATCGAAACGGTGCTTCAGGTTGCCCCGGCCGAGTATCGCAAGAGCGGCGATCTGATGGTCGACGGTGACGCGAGAGTGCTGTTCAACAACCTGCCCGTCAACTCGCAGTTGGCTGCTGGTGGGTTGAACGAATACGGCCGTCACATCGAGAACAACCTGGGTGGCATCGTGCAGGATGGCCGCGTGCATTCGGCCGCCAACCCGAAGGGCGTGTGGGCGGTAGCGGAGAAGGAGTAGACCGATGATGCCTGGAAGTGCCATAGACCCCAGCATGATAGCCCAGTTACTCAGCAGTATTCCCGGCGCCGCTGGCGGTGGGGCGGGCGAGCAGATGTCGAGATTGCCCAACCCGCCGATCCAACCGAGCCAACCCCCGACCGGGATGCAGATGGGCGGCGGGTTCGACAACTTCGTCAGCCAACTAACGGGTGACGACACAGGGATGCACCCGCTACTCAGGCTGCTGAAGCACACCAAGGTCAATGTCGCCACGCCCGGCTTCGCTATGTCGATGGGCCAGCAGGGCGGCAACCGCGAGGCGATGATGGGCCGCATTTTGGAGCAGTTGAGCCAAGGCGGACTCGGCGGCCAAGGCGGCGCCCCGATGAACGACGAAGTCATCACGATGCCCGGCAACAAGAGTGGCGGTGGCGGCCTATGGGAATCGCTACGGCACATCCTGTCCGGGCTATCCGGCCAGCAACGGTAGGAGACGGCTATGGCCATACCCTACAGTCCGAACATTCGACCTTTGCAGATGCCGATGCGCATGCGCTATCCACAGCAGCAGCCGAACCCGGCCGAGATGCTGATGATGATGCAGGCCGGCCAGCGCGACAACGGCAGCGACGACGCCATGCTGCTGGCGCTGCTTCAGTTCATCACGCAGAACCAGAACATGGGGGCGCAGTTGCGGGAGAGCCGGGCGGATCGGGCGCTGCGCGAGAAGATGTTTCAGGCCGAGCACGGCCGAGGCAAACTCCAAGACTTTAGCGACTGGCTACTGAAGGGCGGGCAACTCGGGTTGCAGCAGCAGTATGGCGCCGCCGCGACGGCTGGCATGCGAGAGCAACTCACGGCAGCCCAAGAGGCGCGCAAAACAGGCAAACAGGAGTTGGCTATCGCTGCGGGCACTCAGGGCCTAGAGAACGTCCTGGGGCAGCAAGAGCGGATACAGAAGCTGGAACTCAAGGAAAAGGAGTTCGATCTTAGCAGCGCCATCGAACAAGCCAATAAGCGCACCCCGTCGATTCTCAGGCCATTAAGCGCTGTACTATCAAAATTCAACCAGACAGGCAAGATCAACGATTATCTTGCCGGCCAAGCGGCGGACAAGGTACGAGCGAGGCTGACGACGGTACTGGACGACCCGAAACTGGATGACATCACTAAGGCCGAGATTGCCGACAACGTGCGACTGGCGTTGCAGGAAGTGGATGATGCGTTCGCGGCGAAATACAGGGACGAGCCGCGCGAATACACCATGTTCACAGACAAAGTTCAGGATTGGATGCCCATATTGAATGAGGAGATGTGGCTGAAGCTCACTGGGCAGCCACCGGATCGCCCGTACTCTCACGAGCCATCGGTTGAAAGCCTACGCAACTTACTGGAACCGTACCTAGACCCGACCGCTATTACTGGTGCGCGACGAGCGATGCTTGGCACACAGAAGGCTGGCATCGAGAAGATAGGAGACATCCTGCAACAAGCAAACGTCATGACGGCGGAAACGCGAGCGGGTGACATCCCGGTTGACGAGATCGCGCTGCGCCTGGTTAACCTAGCCCAAGAGCAAGCGGCGCCGACCACGCAACCCGCGCCCACGGAAGGTCCGCAGACAACCGTAGTACCAAGCCCCAGGAGGGCGAAATTGCTGCCACAGGACTTTAACTACGGGCAGACTCCTTGGCCCTGGCAGCATACGGAAGGGGTGTATCCGTAATGCCCCTTGCCATACTGCGAATGCTGATCGGGATGCTGGGCTGGACCGCTGCGTCGAAGGCGGCTAGCGGTTTAGGCAGCAAGCTGTTCGGCGGTACGGCGGCATCGGCAGCCAAGAAGTTCGGTGCGAGCAAGGCGGGCGAGGCGGTGACATCGGCGCTGGGCAAGACGGCTGCGGCATCGCCGAAGTGGCTGGGCTCACGGATGCCCACTGAAAGCGGCGACCTACTGGGCAAGGTACTCGGTGGGGCTGGGGGGCTTGCGACTTTCGGCGCGGGCTTTGCGGGCTTCGGGGCCGCTGAGTCGCTTCTAGGCGGCGAAGGCCCGACGATGCAGCCTAGCGAGGACGAGATACTCGCCGCCAACTTCAGTAGGCAGATGCAGCACGACGACGTAGTGACCGCTGTGACCGAAGACGCCGAGATGAAGCGTGCGCTGGCCGCCGTGCTGGGCGTGGACAATCCCGACGACATCGCCGCGCTGCTGGCGCAGGCGTCGCGGCCGAGGATAATGTGATGGCCTTTGACGATGAGATGCAAGACATCCTGCTCCGCTTGTTCAAATCAGTCCAAAGCGGCGAATTGACCGCGAATCAAGCCCGCGAATCCTTGACGCGGCTGGTGGCCGGCGAGATGCGGGGTGAACAGCGGATGGACGTAGAGCATGTACGTCTCGCCGGTCGCCGGGAGCAGCAGCGGGCCAAACTGCTTGAACAGCAGGCGGCGGAGAGGGCGCGGCTGAAGGAAGTCGGCAGGATTGTGCGGATGACCCGTGACATCTCCAAGCATGGCCCGTCGAGCCCGACGGTGACTGCGGCCATCGCCCGGCTGAAGGAACTGGGTGCGCCGGTTGAAGCTGGCCGGATGGAGCAAGCGGCCGAGGCCCAACACCGCAGGCTGTTTGAGGACGCGAACAAGGAGATCACCAGCGCGGGAGCGCCTCTGCCCGAGAACTTTGAGCAGAAAACCAAGGTATACATGCAGACGGACGCCGGCCGCGCAAGGATGAAGGAAGAGGTCAACAAGGCAATAGCCGACGCCAAGGTCAAGGGTCGAAAGGAACGATATACGGCTCGCATGGACAAGGCGGCGATGAGAGAGGCTGCGAGGGCGGGCTTCAGCCCCAAGGAAGCCGCTACTCGCGGCCCCGAAGCAGCCGCCACGAGGATGAAACTGGGGCGCGATATGTTCTCGATCGAAGGCGACCTCGCCAAGCAGGCCGGTCGCGCCAAGCTAACACGCGGTGGGCTGTGGGCTGGTGGGGCTGGGATACTCGCCTACCTGTTGGCCAACAAGATTTTCAAGAAGGACGAAGGGCCGGAACTGTCGCCCGAGATGCAGATGCAGATGGCGATGATGGCCCAGCAGCAGGCAAAGCAGAGCGAGGCGGGCGATACGATCCAGGACGGTCGCCAACTCCGCAACGTCAGCACACTGCTCGGCATCATGAAGATGCTGCAAGGGATGCAGGGGATGCAGATGCAGGCGCCCCCGATGTCGAGGATTGCGTAACCCATGCCAGTGAGCATCGGTGACCAGTTCGATATGGCAATGAACGCCGTGCCGACCGGCGACATCGACCTGTTGGCTCAGATGTTGACGTATCCCGACACCATCACGCCTGAGCAGCAGGCCGACGTGGCCAGCAAGCTGGGTATCAAAGGCGGCTTCCTGCGGAGCGTGGTCAATATCGCCACCGACCCCGTGGTGCTGGCGAGCTTCCTGCTTTCCAGGCGGTTTCCGACGCTGGCGTGGCTGAAAGGCACGACCCCACACCGCTTCGTCGGCATGAACGCTGAGTTCACGGGTATCAGCCAGTACACGCGGCCGATCGAAACCTACTTCCGCGGCACCACCATCCCCAAGCTCGTCGCGCTGAAGATGCGGCGGGAGAGCGAGGTGCTGCGGATCGGTCAGAAGATGTTCGACACGATGAATCGGCCCGGCTGGAAGGAGGATATGCCCACCGTCTCACTGTTGATGGAAGGGCAGAACCCGGCCGCGGCCACACCCGAACTTCGGCAGGTGGCGTCGTCGCTGCGGGCCAATATGGACGAGATGTGGGGGTTGCTGCATCGGACGCAGAAGATTACCGGCGGCTTCATGGGCGACGAAATCACCCCTGCCGTCGCCCGACCATTCAGGCCGAGTGAGGCCCCGAAGTACCTGCGTGACTATCTGCCGCACATCCCCATCCTCGGCGACGAGAGCATCATCACCGTCAGCGGGGCTGAGGCGCTCAAGAAAATGGGTGGCGGCCGAGTAGCCCAGGCGTTGCAACTGAAGGGCGAGCACCCCGGCCAGGTATGGGGCGTCGGCGAGAGCGACCAACTGGCATCGAGTTTCGGGCGTTACCAGACGTTCATGAACAACGTGGGGGCAGAGGTCTATAACCCGCGGCTGTTCAAACGGCATCGGTCGGGCATTCCGCTGGAAAGCCACACCGGCCAGGAGCTGTTCGTTACCGACTTGAACGTCATCCTCCAGAAGTACGCGCATTCAGTGGCCCGAACCTATGCAAACAACGCCCCGCTGACCGAGATGGAGCGGGCGCTGGCGGCTACGCGGATAGAGGATGCAGCAACGGGCGTCGAGCGGGTCGTCTACCCGAGCCGTGACCCCATCGTCGTGCAGATCATCAACGAGGGTCTGAAGGTGAGCGGCGTGCAACTTCGCAACCGGCCGGTGATGGGTACGCACGCCGTCGAGCAGACCGTGGTGCCCAACAGCGGCAACGTGCTGAGCACGACGGCCCTGCGCCATCTGGTGCGGTCGGTGCAAGGCGCGGCTGATGAAGGGGAGATGATCTGGGGCAACCTGTTCAGTAGCGTGGCCAGTAAATTCGACCGAGCCACCGGCGTGCTGACGAAACGGCAGCGGACCGAGGTTGACCACACGCTGCGGACGCTGGAGCACACGCGGAATTTCCGAAACACCAGCGCCGCGATTACCAGCTTCTTCTACGCCAGCACGCTGGGCATGAATTCCTGGAGCGTTCTCCAGAACACGCTCCAGCCCATGCTGACGACTGCGCCGACTATCGGAATCGGCCCGACCCTGGCTGGGATGCGGACGCTTCGAGAGAAGATACCCATGTACGCCCGAGAACTTCGGGCGGCCCGGGGGCGCATGGCTGGCCGCGGGGCCAACCCGTTGCACCGGTTCAACGAGGCGGCGCAGGAGTCGTTCAATAAGGTCTTCCCCGAACTGGCCGAGAGCGGGATCCGGCTGGACCCAAGACTGTTCGACATCGACCCTAACTCGATGGTGGGTATTGGCAACTCGAAGTGGTTCCGCAACTACGATGACTACGCGAAGTTCATTCTCCAGCCGTTCACCCACGCCGAGCTGGCCAACCAGGTAACGACGTTCTACGGAGCCCGCCACGCGATCGGCAACGCGCTGCGCACGGGTGAGATGGAAATACCCCTGACGGCGGCGGCCAAGCCGCTGGCCGGCGACGCGCTGCGCCACTGGATGGACTTCGAGGCAGGGCAGGTGGTCAACGCCACGCAGTTCCGCCCCGGGCCCGGTAGCCGCACCATCTGGCAGGGCAGCGTGCCGAGTTTCGCCCGGATGTTCACCAGCTTCCCCGTGCGACTGCTGAGCTTGATGCAGGAGAGCACCGTTCGCGGCGCCATGACCAACGCACAGCTCCGCAACGCTGGGATGTTGGAACAGCTTCTGGGCGGCAGAAATTTGGGCACCCTGGCGCGGATGGTGATGTACGGGCGGATCGTGACCGAGGGTGCGCGGGAAACCTTGGGGGCGGACCTTTCCGACCAATTTGGTCTAACGGTGCCATTCACGTTCGCCCCCAAGGGTCAACCACTCTACCCGCTGCCGATCCCGCCGGTGGCCGGGGTTGCATACGGGTTGGTTTCTGCGGCGACGAATCGGGACATCAAGCGCATGCAGCCCCTGGAGCTGCCCGGTATCGGCGTGGTGCCGATGCCGAAGCTTCTGATGCCAGGCGGGATGCAGGTGACGCGCATGACCCGCGTGATGAATCAATTTCGTCCGGACATGGGCGGCTTCGTCGACGACAACGAGCGGCTGATGTACCGGGGCAATACCAGCGACTACATCATGGCGATGCTCGGAATCCCCCTGGAGAAGAACCGCCGGGCCCGTGAGGCTATCGGCCGCGTGCAGGACACCCGTTCGCGGATGCGGCAGTTTCGGCGCGCCTACGCGATGGCCCGCATCAACAACGACTGGGCGGGGATGCGGAAATTGCAGGCCCAGTACGCCAAGGCGTTTCCCGACATGGTCAAGTCGGGCATCCCCTTGACCGTGAGCGACGAGGACGTCAACCGCTACCGCGCGAACGCCAGACTGCCGGCCGTGCAGCGGATGATGCAGACGATGGGCGCCAGCGGGCGGTTCCTGGAGAGCCAGTTGTACGAGTACGATCCGGACATTCTCGCCCCACCGGAACTTATGGGGCTGAGGGCTGCATGATGCGAGAGCAGATTCTGACGCTGAAAGCAGATAGGCCAGTTGTCATCGAGACGCCCGAGGGGCTGGTCAGGATCTTCCGCTGTGGGCGTAGCCGCAAACTGCGCATCGAACTACCCCCCGCTATGCGCGCATATCAGGGCGACGAACGGGCGATAGAGCATCTACGGTTTTTGCGGATGGGCGAGGATGGAGAAGTGAAGCCGGGCTACAACACGTTACGGCCCATCACGGACGAGAACGGCAAGTTGGTAAGGGTCGAGGCGTTGACGGCGGTGAAGCTGGCGCCGGCATCCGACCGAACAGCAACCGAACAGCCGATACGCCGAGCGCGACTGCGGCTGGCGGCCAACGGATAGGAGCGCGACGATGAAACACGATGCTGCGCAGACCGAAAAAACGGCGACCATCGACCGTTGCGGCGAACTGCTTATCGCCCGTGAGGTGGATTCGGCGTCGGAGGACACCGTGCTGCTGGACTACTGGAAAAGCGGCTTCAGGACACTGAAAAACGCGGAACTGGCCATAAGCCTGCCGAACCCCCAGAGCCTGGAATTCCAGGGCTGGGGTGTGGGCGCCGACAACACCAGCTTCAAGGCGACGTGTTTTCTCTGGCCCAACGGCGAGGGAAGCGTCGGCCGCAAGGTCTGGGAGGCGCTGTTCACGCTCGGCGCGTACACACAAGACACACATCCGGTCGACGAAAACACGGACAATACGTGGCGGGCGGCGGATACGATCACGGTTTCATTGAACTCGATGAACGCCGACCCGACGGATGTGGCCGACGAAATCGCGCTGCTGACCCTGGACGCCTACGGGCTGCCGAATTTGGCCGTGCAGATTCACTCGTTCACCACGGCGACGCGCGGGCTCGTGATCGTACGGGTGGTGTAGAAGTAGGGCAGAAGCATGGCGGTGTTAACATCGGCCAGGTTGGGCGGCTACAACGTCGCGGCAACATGGAATCCCGCCCAGGTTCCCACCGGCGGCGACGACCCATACATTCAAGCCACCCACACGGTGACGCTCGACGAACACGGTTTCGGTGGCGCCTTGAGTCTCGACGGCACGTTGCGACTGCTCGGACCTGGATGGCTCACGCTGGTTGGCGGGTTGACTGTTGGCGGTGGCAGCGGCGAATTCAACGGCGGCACAGATGGCACACTGGAGTTGCGCCCTTCAGGGAACTTCATACTCAACGCGAGCGGCGCATTCTCGGTGCCGTATCTACGGGCCAATGGCGGCAAGGTGTACTTGCAGGACGTCACAACCATCGGGAAATTGGCGATCTTCCGCCGAACGGATTTGCGCAAACTGTTTGCCGGCACGCTGGTGCTCACTGGCCGCGGGGTGATGATCGGCGGGACAGCCACGGGCATCGACGCAAGCGGCGGCAACCCGCTACACGCCTATGGCACTGTAGACGGCGGCGACAACAGCAACGTGGTGTTTCATCTTCGGCGACGGGCACGAGCGATCCGGCGAACGGATAGGCGGATCGCTTAGTTGGGAGAATGCTATGGGAAAGCCATTAAGTAAAATGCTTATATCTCGCCGAGCAACACTTCAGCCGTTGGATCTGGGGGCGGTGATGACGGCCACGCGCGGACTGATCGTCGTGCGTGTAGTGTAGTTCGATAGGAGACGGAGACGATGAACGTTTTTCAACCACGAGTGCAACGTCGCGCCACGGTTCACCCTGTTGATATTGCCGCGGGCGTCAGCCGCGCCACTTTTGCAGGCCGTCTGCCGTTTGCGCACGAGATTGACAGCCAGCGACGCAGCGTCAACGGGCCCGCTGATTGCCTGGCGTTCAATTCTGTTTCTCAGACCCTGGTAGAGAACAAATGGTGTCGCAAAGTTGACACGGGCACCATCGCGGCCGATACGACGCACTACAAGAGCGGTGCTCAGGGTGTGCGGCGCGTGAAGACCGGGGCGGGCGGGGCGCAGAATAACGTCAATATGACGTTCTACGCCGATGCGGCATTCATGACGCTGCCGAACTGGCGACAGGTGGCACACCTGCGGTTCTACGTCACCGATCCGGGCGTGGGGGGCACCTACTCTACAGACTTCAACATCAATCTGCAGGTCGGCATCGCCCACACCGCCGGCTGGCACACCGCTGGCAACGTCGATCGGATGACGGCTACCTTCTCGCAGCAGCAGGGGCGATTCGCGCGCGCGGGATGGTACGAGGTGTCGGTCGATCTGAATGAGGCTACCCTCGGCGCGAACCTGGAGCGCGATACTCCGGCCGCGATCAAAATAGTGACGCTCAATGTCGTCTATGCGGATACTGCGGTGGACATCACATTCGACGAGCTGTGGTTCACCCCGCGCGAGACGCTGGGGTCCGGGCGCGGGTGTTGCGTCATTATGCTGGACGACGCCAACACCACGCACGCGACGAACCTGGCGCAAGTTGCCGATCGGTACGGGCACAAGATGGTGTTCCCGATCGAGGTGGACGACATCGGTGTGAACACCATCGGCTGGGACGACATCGCCCGGCTCTCGGCAGCGGGCCACGAGTTCATAATCCACGATATGCAGAGCATGGACGGGCTTACCGAGCAGCAGGTCGGTGATCGGATGGACTGGCTGCTGGAGACGTGGCTATGCGGGGCCGAGAAAAACGGCGTGCCTAACTATGCCCGTGGGGCGCGGTTCTATCTTGCTATGGCCAATCACCTGCAGGGCAACGTCGTTGCGGCGGCTCGGACAAGATTCCTCGACGCGTTTGGGCAAAACGGTGCGGATACGGGTGTCATGTTACCCTACAATTGCTGGCCGCGATGTTTTGGGGCGGTCTTACGCATAATGGTGGGGCCCGCCTCGTTCGGTGTAGGCGAGCGGTTCCGCACCGTTGCACAGGCGGCGCACGACGGGGGCATGGTCGGTGTGCTCTATTCTCACCTCTGCTACACCGACACTATAGAGCCGACGATGGCGACTTGGGACACGGACCTCGCGTGGCTGGCGACCCAGGGCATCCGCTGTGTGACGTTCAGCGAACTGTACGACCACATCCTGCCGCGCGAGATGGGCCAATACAACCTGACGGCTACGGGGATCACAGCCAGCACGACACAGACCCAAGGGCAACGACCGCTCACCGCGAACCAGAACATCATCGCTACGTGCGCCAACGCCAACGACGCTGTCACTCTGCGATCGGCCAGGCCGGGCGATACACAGTACGTCCGTAACGAGGGCGCGCAGGTGCTCCAGGTATTCCCGGCGACGGATCACAAAATCGATGGCGGCGCGGCCAACGCCTCGACGACGATTGCGGCTGATGCAAGCAAGGCGTTTCGGGCCATAGACGCGGAGAGCTGGTATTCGTAGCCATCCACCCCGAGAACTCTTCACCTGCGCAAATTCTTATCGGTAAAAAAAGCATCCTCACAGCGGGCACCCATCGCTGCGCACCGATGATGTGTGCCCACGCCGTGCGAAATCGGCACTACTTTCGCAGAAAGACCGCTTTTCGCCCAAAGACGGATGGCTGTTAACCGCCCGACTAACGCTTCCGCGCGGGCTCGAAGATCATCGGTAGTCACTCACGACCTCCAGAAATGCTCCAGCGCGAGCAGCGCGGCGACCGCACAGCACGCGCATGGCAACCAAGCGCCCCACACCGCCCAGCCGATCGTCAACGCCATGCCGATCACAAACAGGGCGAGCCATTCGATGCGGTCACGGGCTGGGCTTTTCATCATCTGCCCCATCAGCTGGAGCGTCAGTCTCCCAACCGAAACCTGGTTCCGTGACAGGTCTAATCATATGACGCTCTCGCATGCCGCTAATTGGGCGCTTCCCGAACTGTAGGCAACCAGCGCAGTACACGTACTTGCCTGGAACGTAATCCTTGTCCTTGATCGAAACGTCCTTGCCGCAGTTCTGGCAAGTCACAATCATGACTGGCCTTTCTCATCGCCACTGTCGGCCTCCGTGCCTTTCTCCTGTTCTACCGTATACCCCGCCTCCTCGAACCTACGGGTCAGCCAGTCGAGTCGGTTCTCGGCCGCCCGCGATATAGCCTTCCAATGCTTGCCTGCGAGTGCGACTACTAGCCGGTCCATCGTGGGTACATCGCACGCCCGATCGCCGTTATACCGAGCTAGTGGGCATCCGGGACATTCCATCTCTTGGTCTGGCTTATCCGAGACGACCCAGCAGAATCGGCACGCAGTGCTAGAGCTGTAGTTATGCCAGTACCTCGCGTAGCGCCTCGGGTTACGAATCAGGTTTCGATAGGCGCGGACCGTCTCGGTCACCGCCCGCTGGAGCTTGCGCCGCTGAATTTTATCAATCGGTTTCATGGCACGGTTTCTCCTGCTCCTTCTTCTGCTCCGCGAACGCGCGGCGGATGGCATCCACGCACGCCGTGGCAGACTTGTAGCCCACAGGGGCATTGGCCACTGCCGCAATATCCCGCTTCATCTGGTCTTTTCGTGCCAGGCGCACTGCCATCTGCATGACAGCCTCGTTGTCGGCTGTAACCTCTTCCCGCGCTTCGGCCAGTGCGGCGTCGATGAGGTTGTATAGGTGCCGGCTCAGCGTTGGAAACTCTTGCCGTATCAACCCGAGTTCGCTTACCAACCGCTCTTTCGCCGTCATGCTCACGAGTCACCGCCTTTTAACTCTTCCATTGCCGCGCGTACTAGTGGTGGGGCCTCGGCAAGCAAATCCATCGAGCAAATCTCGTCTACCAATGCCTTCATGTGTTCCTTCGCAGCTTCAGCCGAGTCGAATACGGGCTCGGTGTTCAGCAGGGGATGCCAACGCTCAACGTCGAGCATAATCCAGCCTACGTACTTTCCGTCTTCGGTTGGCCCACCAGCATCAATACGCAGATGATCCCGGTTGTTCTGAATGCACAAGGCTGTATGCATTGTTACACTCACGATCCACCGCCCTTCTTGTACGTCCCTTCCTCAAGCTTCCGAATGAAATCAGCTACACCTTCCAGCATGGAACCAAACCATACACTGCCCACCGCTGGCCGGAGCGCCCACTTTCGCGTAACGGGATAGTAGTCGACCATGCCGATTATATTCTCGGTCAGCGACACGATTCGGAACCGATCTGTCGTGCACCCCGAGCGGCTGCAACGATGAACGGTGAAATCCAAATACATATCAACGAGCGTAGAATCCGTTACGTCCTTCGCCGTCACGAGTCACCGCCTTTCTCCCACCGCTTGCGACCGGAGGTTGTCAGAGTCCAACGGAATATCGCGCGATCCCGCTTATGGATATAGTCGTAGCACTCGATGCACTTGTGACCGAGCCATAGGGCCTGCAACGTGCGTAGTGCGATCTGCTCAGTCTTCCGGCGATTCATGTAGCGCAGCCAAATCTGCATGCGCTGCCGGCCGTCGAAGAGGACGCATTCCAGCACTTCTCCGTGTGCTAGCCGCCCCACAATCTCCCGCTGCCGTCGCGTCAGGGTTTTCACGAGCCACCGCCTTTCTGCTGCTCCCACTCCGCCAGTGCGGCAAGGCCGGCGGGGGTGATGCGCAAGACACTAGCACGCTTGTGTCGGCGATCTTGCCTCAGCCAACTCCGACGGAGGGCAGCGTCGATCGTCGCGTAATGGACCGGCCGCCACGAGAGAGGGTTGTGCCAATCAAACAGCCAGCCTTTCAGTGTGCGGCGGTCTCGCACCATATACGACCCCTTGGTCTTCAGGACTCTCAGCAGACGCATTTGCGGATCACTCAGCTTCGGCTTGGTCATGCGTCACCCCACGGCAGCGCGTTGCGCCTCTCTGCAATAGCCAGCGCCCTCCACAGCAAACCCGAACGCACCGCGACCTTCAACGGACCGAGATACAGCTGGTACGTTGCCCATATCGGGCGCGAGTACATCCACGCCCACGCATTGAATCCCCATTGCCATCGTGAGTAGTCCGCATCAATCAGCATTGTGACCAAGCCACATCGCAGGCCAAGCCCCCAGCCGTGGTGCAGCCACTCAATGTTCGTCGGGTTCATCGCGTCACCTCTGTCAGAACCACCCCTCGAACGTCATCGCCACACGGCCGCAGCGTGAGCACGACGCGTTGACTTTGCGCGGCTTAGGCTCACCCTTCCGATCGACTATCACCGGCATGCTCTTGTCGGCCCTGACGAATCGGCGACAGTGCGGGCAACGTCGCTCGAATACCGCGAGGCCGAACTCGTCATACGGGTAGCTGATGTGCGGCCCTTCGTATTCAATCATCGCGTCACCTCACCAGCAGCGGGGCGTCGTCGCACAGCAGCCCCTGGCTCACTCGCCGTCTCGTCAGCTCGCATTGTGACAGCCGCACATCGCCCACGATTGCATTGCGTCCCCACTCTCGCGCGACCGCCGCCGTCGTTCCGCTCCCACCGAACGGATCCAGCACCCAGCCGTCAGGCGGGCAGAAGCATCGCACAAACGGCGTCACCAGCGACTCGGGGAACGGGGCTTCGTTCTCGTGGGCGAGCTTGCTGCCCATAACGCCTCCACCGACGACACATCGTACTACGTTCCCAGGATTGGCAAGCACGGGCGGGATGTAACTCTGGCTTTCCATCTCACCGCTGGCTGTACGTTTTGTGTGTTTGCGGTGGCTGCTCGAACCGCCTTTGTGCCTCCAGTATGCTTCATTATGTCGTCGACCATCTTCGTGCCGATAGCTCATAGCGCCTCCCGTCGCCCACTTCGGCGGATGACCTGTGGCTGCCGGCTTCGCCCAGGGCAGCTTGCCCTTGCTCGCGCAGACGACGAACTCGTAGTCGTTGCGCCACCAGTCCGGGCCACCGCTGCCAGGAATGCCGACACGCTGAAAGACGGGCGGCTTACGAAGCTTCACGCCAGCGCGATGTAGGTCGGCCATGAGCAACGCGGGTGTTGCAGACCAACGGAATTGTCGCGTGCGCCCCTCGACGACCCATGCGACCAATCCACGGCACACGCGCAGGCATTCACGGAAACCGACAACTGCCCAATCAACCCATTCCTGCCCACGCATTTTGTAGTCGATGCCGTAGAGTCGTGCGTCTTCGTAGGGGGGGGAGCAGAACACCAGATCCACGCTGTCGTCTGCCAGCGGGATGTGTTGTACGTCAGCCTGCATGATAGATACGTTGCTCACCCGTCATTCGCCCCGCTTACATCGTCAACTCGGGACCGTTGGTCGCCGATACGATCTCGACCTTACGGCAGGCCATGCCGTCTAGCGTCTGGCCGCTCGCTTTCGCGCCGAGTTTGGCGCAGGCGTGGTATAAATTATCCGCCAGCAATGTGTCCTCATACTCAAGAGGCCCCTTGGTCCCCTTGAACCATTGAAGGTACGTCAGCGTGTACGTTCGTCTTGCCATCCGTCATTCTCCTTTCGTCACCCGTTATTCGCCCTTCGCCACACGGCGTCGGCAAGCGGATGCAAACAGCGGCGCGTCATCCGCCTCGACATGCCGATAGTCCTTGTAAGGTATATGCTCAAGCCATCGCAAGCGGGAGTAGTAGCGGGTCATCCGCCGCAACTCAGCGTCGGTCCAGCCCGGCGCGACATAGCCGCTCTTCACCTCGGCGTTCAATGGCTGGTATCGCATCGGGTTCGGCCGCAGGCCCCAGCTACGCACCGTCTCAAGTCGCCGGTACGCGTCGTTCGGCGTGTCCCTGAATCCGATGAGCACGTAGACCCCGATACTCCGATGGCCAGCATCACGCCCTATGCGGATGGCGTATTGCACGGCGCTCTCGTCTTGCGCGCAGTCAAACGCGAACCGCAATTTCACCTGCCCGGCGCGGTACAAGAGCGCGGCCACTTCTTTTGTGAACCGCCGCGCATCCAGCCCCTGATTGAAGTCGGCCCAGCCAAACTGCGCGAGTGAATCGACTACCCGCTCTAGGTGCGACCATGACGCCGCTAGCAGGTTGTTGTCGCACACGACCGGCGCTGGCTTCCACGTTGTTAGCTCGCGAAACTCTCCCTCTATGTGGGGCACGATGCAGTAGGGGCAACGGCTGGGGCAGCCCCGAGTCGTGAACGTTGCCATCGGATTGTGCATGGCCAACACGTCATACGGCGTGGACGGCTGCACAGCACCCCACTCCAGCGACGTTGCATACATCGCCGCTGGCCCACCAACGATTACTGGCCCATCGTGCTTGCGGGCGATCGCCTCGGCGCGTGGCAAGTCCCATGAAAACACCACGCTGAGGTACAGCGTTTTACCCACCTGCCACTGCGCGATGTCTTTAGCCCACTTCATTGATACTTATTCGCCCGCCGGCACACGGCTGACGCCAGCAGCGTGATGATGGGCTCTTCGTCGCCTACCACAGATTTCAACGCACCCTTGCACTGGCCATCCCACTCATACACCGCGACCCACACCACATGGTTCATCTCGTCGAAATGGGTCAAGTACAGCTCGTCGGGTTGCGGCTCACGGCCGAGCACCGCACACATCGCAGTCCACATCTCGCCTGAGTCGAGCAGCGGCGCCGGGGTTGGTGATACAGGCGGGCGTACACCATCGTCGGGCGGCTCAAACGGGTTGTCGATAATGCCGTTAACGAGCGGTGGTAGCGTTCCGCAGCCGAGCAGCAGGCCGATTGTGGTAGCGCCTGCGATTAGCACGCTATTGACCGTCCTCATTGTGAGCACTCCGTTGCTCCAGCGTCACCACAAGCCGCTTGCCGAGTGCGCGGGCGATCCGCTCGGCTCGCCATAGGCTGTGGCGGCGATAACCAAGGTTCTCGTAGTTTTGAATTGTGTCTTCATCATAGACAAGCCTGTCGGCCAAGGCTCGGCGCGAGAGCCCCTGGCTTCGGCGAACCCACTTCAGCGCAAACGCCAATCGTCTCGACGCGGGCGACTCAATGTTAGGCTGTAGCCGCTTCGCCATCGTCGTCACTCCGTTGGGCCTGCTGCATGGTTTGGATTGTGGCTAGAACGGCAGCGGCTGATCTCTCAGCGGCCCGCAACGTTTCAATCAGTTCGGCTGGTACTACCTGACACGCCCGGCGCAGCTTGTCCGCAACCCGATAGTCCACTAGATCATCCGTGGTGAGCCCGATGGCGGCTATCGCCTCGCGCGCTTTCGCCAGTTGCGCGTTCTTCCACTTCAACTCCTGATTCTCGTGCTCTACTGCCTTGATCCGTTGCTCGACCAGTTGTTGCAGCTTCCGGCTGACGGCGTGGCCGAGGCGCTTCTTGTCGTCGCGTTCCGCCATCCAGGCCCGCCAGAAATCCGTCATCCTCTCCGGGCTACGATCGCGTGTAATCTGACAGCGCGTGAATAGAATGTACCAGTAGAGCTCTTGCGGTATGACAACGTCTCGATACGACGCCTTCTTACGGGTCAGCAGCCGTTTGCCGTTCTTGGTCGTCTCTAATAACCCTGCACCCTCGGGCACTTCGTCACGGCCAATGATCCCCGATGGGGCGACCAGATATAGCTCGTTGCAGTAAGGCAGGTAGGTGGCGATCTTGCCGTCGCCCAGGAAATCGCGTCGAGTGACTTTGATCTCATAGCCCCAAGTACACGGCCGCGCGTAACTGCGGCGCATCGCCCATGCGTCCAGCCGGAAATGTGTGCCGCCCCACGTCGCGCCGCTCTTGCACTCAAGCACGAACACATCACGGCTATGCCGCAATGCCAATAGGTCCGCAATCTGCGCGGCGGTAGGCGTCGTCTCACTCATCGTCGTCACTCCTCCGCTTTCGTAATGATCCAGTCAGCCATTGCCCGATACCATTCTGCCGCGCACCGCATGCAGGTCTGCGGCTGCCCGTTGCAGTCGCCGTAATGCTCGGCTGTCAGCGCCTGGCTCCAGAACTCCACGTCGATCTCGGCATTGGGCGTGCCGTCCTCGGGTAGTTCCGGCCTGTCGTTGTCGGCGGTCGCAATCGCGGCGGCAAGCCATGCGGGGTCAGTGAGCATCGCCTTCACTCCGTTGCTCTTGCTCTTCCACGAGGGCTTCGAGGGCGGCATCGGCCAGCATCACCGCACATCGCGCACAGACTTTGGCTCGCGACGGGTATGCAGCCTCAGTCCGAACTGTCGGTTGCGGCACGATGTGCTTGATCGCCTGGCCTGTAAGCCACTCGCGCTTGGTGAGGCCGGGGTATGTCACCCCGTCAATCTCATTCGTCGGGTACGCAAGGTCATCCCCCAACGTTTTCGCCTTCTCGCTTAGGCTCATCGCTTACCTCCAGTTCGGCTTCGAGGGCTTCGAGTAGGGCGTCGGCGTGCTGTACTGCTACCTTTGCCGTCCGCCGTGGACTGTAGTCTACTTCTGGTGGCAAACCACTTAACGCGCCCTGCATCGCCATCGCCGCAAGAAACTCGCGCTTGGTGAATCCACCGAGCCTACCGATTGATATTGGGCTGACAGGCGAGTCGCCCAGCTGTTTCGCTGCATCACTTAGACTCATCGCTTGCCTCCCTCTCTGTAGCGGATTTCTCCATCCACAGTCTCTGGATCAATCTCTATCTTTGTCACCCGCCCTGGGTCGCGGCCCTCGCCGTAATCCGTCAGTCCACGAATCATCTCTTGACCGAGGGTTTCATCGCTTGCCTCCAGTGTTTTGCGGGCGAGGTCGTAACCGTTGTCGCCCGGGCCGACCCACTGGTCGCGCCTGTCGCTCGAATCGTCGAGCATGTCCCGATTCCAGTTCTTGATGTCCGCGTACTCGGCCAGCGCGGCCCTGAGCTTCTTGTGTGCTGCCACGATCTGCTCGGCCATCGCACGCGGGTTGTTGATGTCTACTTCTTTGGTCGGCGTAATCGCGGCCTGCACCATCCCAAACGCAGACACCCATCGAATTACACTGTGCTCTTCACTCATCGCGTCACCTTCGCTCTCGCTTCCTTTTGGTGTTTGCGGTATGCGGCCAACCCGGCGTCGGTCGCCCTCAGTCGCCCATCCTCTCGCGCCAGTAATCCGTTACGGCAGCACCAGTCCACTAGCGTAGCTGGTATGCTTTGCCATGAATGGCCCCCCAATGAAACTCGGTAATAGGCAACACGTGTAGCCCATCGCGGGCGCTCGAATGTGCCGATCGCAACAGCTTGCTCGTTACTGAGACTCATCGCGTCACCTCACTTAGGGTCCGGGCAGATCGTTCGGTCCTCTCGCAGGACGCCGCGTTTGCAGTGAATCACTCGCAGGGGGTGCTGCGCATGTTTCCGCCACAACGTTTGAATCACAGCCCAGCGGCCGCCCGCCTTATCCGTATGCGGCGACTTGATTTCCTCGAACGCCTCAGTGCGGTCCTTGTAGACGACGAAGAAATCCGGCTTATAGGATACGTCTGCCAAAACGACATGCGGTTCATAGACGAAGTACTTAATCACGCCTGCGCCTAACAAAGCCCAGAGCTCACCGCATCGCTTCACCTCTGCTTTGCTTTTGTGCCGATGGCGCAGAGGACAGATCATCGGTTGGTTACGGTGCTTACGCACGCCTGTCCGAAATTGCCGCAAGGTCGGTCTCATTCCTCTTCACCGTTCTCGCCGCCGTCTTCCGGCTCCAGCGCGTCCGGATCGCGGACGGGATGCTCGGCGAAGTACCGCTCCGTCGCCTTACTGATCTTCTCGGCCGCCGCCTCACCGATGCCGTCGATCATCGTCAGCTCGTCGCCCAGTCTGGTGAAGTCCGCGATCGCTCCGATCGTTTTCAGGTTGGCTTCCACGAGCGCGGCGTGTACGCGATCGGGCAGGCCGAGCGTCGAGATGTCCACCAGTCGCCACGCATCGGGCGCGTCGTCGGCTGGATCGTCGAACAGCGGTAGTTGCTCTGGCTCTTCGATAGCAGCCAGCAGCGCGGCGAACGCGCCGTCCAACCGCTTCCTCGCAGCCTTCGTCTGCTCCATCAAGTCGGCCAGCACGCGCTCGGCGGCGCGGACGACGTGGCTGGCCTCTTCGATGCGATGGAGTTGCTTGCCGAAACGCTCGGCAGCGGCTTCGTCAGTCTCTTGCGCTTCAATGGGCTCGGACATAGCTATGCTCCTTCTGTGTCTACCAACTGCCCGTCGACGAACTCGCCGATACGGGTGGGTTTGGCGTCTCGTGTGTTCCAGTGGGGGGGCGGACGACCGGTACGCTCTCTCTCGTCTCGCATCTTGCGTATGCCCTGTTCGTTCAGGGTGAGCACCTGCCTGTCCGTCAGGCCCCGATACCAGTCAGCGTGCTGGGGCTTCTGTTTAGCCCAATGGAACCGAAGCACGGCGGCTTGGTAGGCGAAGGTGTCGTAGTCGCCCAATCGAACCTGCTCCAGTCGCCGCACAGCGTCCACGAGATCGCCCAGGTCAACCCGCTTAACTCGCGCACGTTGCTTGATGGCCTTGAAGTTGGGTGTGCGGCGGGTGTTCTCGCCTTGCTCCATCCAGACCGATCGGGCGGCGGATATGACGCTGGCTGCGTCGAGACTCTTGAGTTCCTGACGGAGCGCCACCCTCTGGGTGTTTGTGGGCTTCCAGTCGGTCCATAGGGCCGCGATCTGGTCGAGCACGCTGTCAATCTGGCGGTCGTCCACCGATACTCTCCTGGAGCTTGCGCTCCTCTTCGAGCGCCTGTTCCATCGTGGAT